>JAABUO010001402.1_pt1 | contig 31845 bp, 26 predicted proteins | sample 5559291 | NCBI WGS metagenome assembly JAABUO01 (sample SAMN10711878, study PRJNA513372) | rock metagenome | isolation source: Antarctica rocks | place: Antarctica: Victoria Land, Finger Mt sud | reverse complement strand
AATGAACCGCTGCGACTGCGCGGGGTCGTCCAGCTTGGCCTTGTCCGGCATGGCTAGGGCTCCTGCATGAAGACCAGCGAAAGCTGGCGGGGATCGTCTCGCTCCGCCGGCTCCTGCTTGGTGTGCTGCCAGCGTCCGCGTGATCCTATCGGCTTACGCGTCGCCACGAGCTGTTCGATACATCAGGCGCTTGCCGACCGCACCTGCAAGGGCGGTGTCGGCACGCTGCACGTCGTTGACGCCCAGCTTGACCCGGTTGCTGTAGCGGAAATCGAACTCCGCCACATAGCGGTGCAGGTGCTTCTCGGAGCAGTGCTGATAGATGCCCTTCATGCCGCGCTTGAACACGCTGTAGAAGCCCTCAACCGTGTTGGTGTGGGTCAGGCCGCGTACATACTCGCCCGCGCCGTGGCGGGTGTAGTCGTGGGCGGCAAAGAGCTTGCCGAGGCTGGCATACTGACCGGCTTCGTCGGTCATCACATGCGAGCCGGAAGCGACGTTCGCCTTGATGATCGGCAGCAGATCGGCCGCGCCGACGCCCTCGACGTGGAAGGAGCGGCTGCCCTTGCCGCGCTCAACCAGGGTCAGGACCGCGTGCTTGTGGGCGTAGCCGCGCCGCTTGGACATGTCCGCCTTCTGGCCGATGAAGGTCTCATCGATCTCCACCACCGCGCCCTCGCCACCCATGGGCTTGACGCCCACGGTCGCCATCGCCTCGCGGATGCGGTGCGACATGAACCAGGCGGTTTTCAGGCTCACGTCGAAGGTCCGCTGAAGCTGGCGGGTGCTGATGCCCTTCTTGCTGCTGCACATCAGGTAGATGGCCTGGAGCCACATCCGCATCGGGACGTGACTGGACTCGAACACGGTGCCCATCTTGACGGTGAACGGCTTGCGGCAGGCGTAGCACTTGTAGAGGCCGATCCGGGTGGACTTGCCGCCCATCTTGCCGACCCGCTCGCTGCCCTTGCAGTGGTGGCACACCGGGCCGTGCGGCCAAAGGCGAGCCTCAACCCATGCGTAGGCCGCTTCCTCGTTGTGAAACCGATCTTCGGACAGGATGGACGCCATGGCATGATCTCCTTGAGCCAAACCCTACCTGTTGTAGGTGGGTATGTCAACGGGAACATCGCCTTTGGAAACCGTTTCGTCAGAGCGGCGCCACGTGGCCCGTGATTGTGCCGCCGGCCCGAATCGAAGGCAGGTCCGGGGGCGCTGCCCCCAGAGGGTCCCCGCTTCCAAGCAGTGGGGCAGAGCCTTGGCCTTTCTTCCTGCGCGCCCTGTCCTCATGCCACGTCGCCGCGCGCCGGCACCGCCTGCAGCGCGCGCACCCCGATGTCGCTGCGCCAGATGCCGTCCGCCCAGGACACCGCCCGCACCCCGGCATAGGCGATGTCGCGGGCGTCGCCGAGCGTGGGGCCGGTGGCGCAGACGGTGAGCACGCGCCCGCCGGCGGCGACCAGCGCGCCGTCCTGCGACGCGGTGCCGGACTGGAACACCTGCACGCCGGGAATCGCCTCGGCCGCGCCCAGCTCGATCGCGCCGCCGCTCGCCGGGACGCCCGGATAGCCGCGCGCGGCCATGACCACGGCGACCGACGCGACCGGGGCCAAGTCGAGCGACACCCCGGCGAGGCGGCCGGCGCAGGCGGCGGCCAGCGCCGCGAGCAGGTCGGAGCGCAGGCGGGGCAGCAGGCACTGCGCCTCCGGGTCGCCGAGGCGGACGTTGTACTCGATGAGCCGCGGCCCGGACGCGGTGAGCATCAGGCCCGCGAACAGCACGCCGCGGAACGGGGTGCCGCGCCGCGCCATCTCCGCCAGCGCGGGGCGGACGAACGCGTCGAGCGCCGCCTCCTGCGCCGCGGGATCGAAGCCGGTGGGCGGCGAGACCGCGCCCATGCCGCCGGTGTTGGGCCCGGCGTCGCCGTCGCCGAGGCGCTTGTGGTCCTGCGCGGCGCCGAGCAGCACCGCCCCGGTGCCGTCGCACAGCGCGAACAGGCTGACCTCGTCGCCGTCGAGGCACTCCTCGATCACCACCGCGCGCCCCGCCCCGCCCAGCGCGCCATCCTGCATCATCGCGGTGATCGCGGCCTCGGCCTCGGCCACCGTTGCCGCGACCACGACGCCCTTGCCGGCGGCGAGCCCGTCCGCCTTGACCACGATCGGCGCACCCCGCCTGCGGACGAAGTCGTGCGCCGCCGCCGGGTCGTCGAAGCGCTCCCAGCGCGCGCCGGGGATGCCGGCGGCGTCGGCGACCTCGCGGGAAAAGCTCTTGCTGCCCTCCAGCCGGGCGGCGGCGGCGCTCGGCCCGAAGCAGGCGATGCCGGCGGCGTCCATGGCATCGGCCAGCCCGGCGACCAGCGGCGCCTCCGGGCCGGGCACCACGAGGTCGATCGCCTCGGCGCGGGCGAGCGCCACTAGGCCGCCGACGTCGGTGGCCGCCACCGGCACGCAGCGCGCGAACGCGGCGATGCCGGGATTGCCGGGCGCGGCGACGAGCTGCGCCAGCAGCGGGCTGCGCGCGAGCGTGCCGGCCAGCGCGTGTTCCCGTCCGCCCGATCCGACCAGCAGCACCCGCATCGCACGCCCTCCCTGTTCCGCAGGCCGGTTCGTAGCAGGGACGCGCGGGGTGCGGGAACGGGCAGGCAGGCAAGGTTGAGGCTCTGCCTCAAACTCCGCCAAAGGCGAGCCTTTGGGATCCCCTTGTTCAGGCAAGTGGTTTCCAGGGGCCTCAGGCATGGCGGGTCCGGGCGTAGCTGGCCTGAAGGGTCCGACGACCCGCTTGGGTCGTAGGTGACGGCCAGCGGAGGGAGAGCCCGGCCTTGCCGGCGGCCTTGCTGCCGCACTCCGTTGCTCTCGGGCCGGTCCCGGAGCATAGCCATGGCCATGGATGATCTGCCCCAGGGCCCGGTGCTGCGGCCCGTGTCCCGACGCCGCGCGCCGGCCCGCAAGGACGCGGGCGGGGCCTCCCCGGACGAGTCTGGCCTGGGCGCCGTGCCGGGCAACGTCCCGGAGTACTCGGTGGGCGAGATCTCCGGCGCGGTGAAGCGGACGCTGGAGGGCGCGTTCGGCCGGGTGCGGGTGCGCGGCGAGATCACCGAGTGCAAGCGCTACGGCTCGGGGCACATCTACCTGTCGCTCAAGGACGAGACCGCGAAGCTGGCCTGCGTGATCTGGAAGAGCGCCGCGCATCGCCTCGCGCTGGAGCCGGAGAACGGCGTCGAGGTGATCGCCACCGGCCGGCTCACGGCCTACGGCGAGCGGTCGTCGTACCAGCTGATGATCGAGCGGCTGGAGTACGCCGGCGCGGGCGCGCTGCTGGCGCGGGTCGAGATGCTGCGGGTCCGGCTCGCCGAGGAGGGCCTGTTCGACCCGGCCCGGCGCCGGGCGCTGCCGCGGCTGCCGCTGGTGGTGGGCGTGGTCACCTCGGCGCAGGGCGCGGTGTGGCACGACATCCAGACCACGATCGCCCGGCGCTTCCCCCGCGCGCTGCTGCTGTGGCCGGTGCCGGTGCAGGGCCAGGGCGCGGCGGCGCGCATCGCCGCCGCGATCCGCGGCATGGACGCCCTGCCGCCGCGAGGCGGCGTGGATGCCCTGCCGCCGCGAGGCGGCGTGGATGCTTTGCCGCCGCGCGGCGGCGTGGATGTTCTGCCGCCGCAAGGCGGCGGGGGCGCGCCCGCGCGGATCACGCGGCCGGACGTGCTGATCGTGGCGCGCGGCGGCGGCAGCCTCGAGGACCTGATGGCGTTCAACGACGAGGCGGTGGTGCGCGCCGCGGCGGCCTGCCGCATCCCGCTGATCTCCGCGGTGGGGCACGAGACCGACACCACGCTGCTCGACTTCGTGGCGGACCGCCGCGCGCCCACGCCGACCGCGGCGGCGGAGATGGCGGTGCCGCAGCGCCTGGAGCTGCTGGCGGATCTCGGGCACATCGCGGCGCGGCTCGACGGCGCGGTGGGGCGCATGGCGCAGGCGCGGCGCATCCGGCTGGACCGCGCGGCGGGGCGGCTGCCGGACCTGCCCGCGCTGCTCGGCACCGCGCGCCAGCGGCTCGACGACCGGGCGCAGCGCCTCGGGCTGGCGGCGGGCAACCTGGTGGCGCGGCGCACGGCGCGGCTGGCGGGCGTGGCGCACCGGCTGCCCGACGGCCCCGCCCTGCTGCGCGGCCTGCGCATGGTGGTGGCGGATCGCGGGCTGCGGCTGCGCCTTGCGCTTCCGGGCCTGCTGGCGCGGCGGGGCACGTCGCTGGCGCGGGCGGCGCACGGGCTGCGCGACCCGGCGTCGATGCTGGCGGCGCGTCGGGCGAGCCTCGCGCTGGCGGCGGCGAACCTGCGCGCGGGGCTGCGCCACGCGGTGCGCCAGCGTGCGGCGGAGGCGTCGGCGGTGCTGCCGCGCCTGTCCGACGCGGCGCTGCGGGCCACGCTGCGCGAGCGGCGGGCGCGGCTGGAGGGCCTGGCGGCGCGGCTCGACTCGGTGTCGTACGAGGCGGTGCTGGCGCGCGGCTTCGTGCTGGTGCTCGACGCGAAGGGCCGCGCGGTGCCCAGGGCCGAGCAGATGCCGCGCGACGGGCGGGTGCGGCTGCGCTTCAGCGACGGCGAGGTGCAGGTCGGCACCGCATCGGCGCGCGACCGGCAGGGACGGTTCGACCTGTGACCGACGAGACGCGGCGCGCGGCGGGCCGCGCAGCCTCCCCCGACACTGCCGCATCCGTCGCCGCCCGCCCGGCGGCAGCGTGCCCGGTGGCGACGCGTCCGGCGGCGGGTATCTTCCGTCCGGGATGTCGGACGCGTCGGCGGCCTCGCCCGGGGTGGCGTTCGACGACGGGCGGGAGGACGCGCGGCCGGCCTCGCCGGGCGCCGCGCCGCGCGCGCCGCGGGTCGGCTTCGTGCTGGCGACGCTGGCGATCGACGCGCTGGGCTTCGGGCTGGTGGTGCCGGTGGTGCCGGGGCTGGTGGTCACGCTGTCGCACCTGTCGCCCGGGGCGGCCTCGGTGTGGGTGGGCTCGCTGCTGTCGGCGTTCTCGCTGATGCAGTTCCTGTGCTCGCCGCTGCTCGGCGCGCTCAGCGATCGGTTCGGGCGGCGGCCGGTGCTGCTGCTCTCGGTCGCGGGCACCTGCGCGAACTACCTGCTGATGTACTGGGCGCCGAGCCTGGCCTGGCTGTTCCTGGGCCGGATGATCGCGGGCGCCACCGCGGCGAGCGCGTCGGCCGCCACCGCGTTCATCGCCGACATCACGCCGCCGGAGCAGCGGGCGCAGCGCTTCGGCCTGGTGGGCGCCACCTTCGGCGTGGGCTTCGTGCTCGGGCCGGCGCTGGGCGGGCTGCTCGGTGCCTACGGGCTGCGGCTGCCGTTCCTGGCGGCGGCGGTCCTGGCCGGCGCGAACCTGCTGTACGGGCTGGCGGCGCTGCCGGAGAGCCTGCCGCCGGAGCGCCGCCGCCCGCTCTCCTGGCGCCGCGCGAACCCGGTCGGGCTGCTGCCGGCGCTGCGCGCGGACGCGGACACGGCGCGGCTGGCGATCGTGTGGTGCTGCGCCTGGTTCTCGCTCGGTTCGCTGCAGAGCAGCTTCGTGCTGTCCAACCAGCTCCGGCTGGGCTGGGGGCCGGGCGGCAACGGCCTGGCGCTGGCGGTGATCGGGGTGGGCTCGGCGCTGGTGCAGGGGCTGCTGGTGCGCCGCGTGGTGCGGCGGCTGGGCGAGCGGCGCACCGCGCTGCTGGGCTACGGCATGGCGATCGCGGCGTTCCTGTGCCTCGCGGGCGCGGTGACGCCGGCGCTGGTGTTCGTCGCCCTGGGGTTCCAGGCGCTGGGCGCGGTGAGCGGGCCGGCGGTGCAGGCGATGGTCTCGGCGCGCGCCGGCGCGGACCGGCAGGGCGAGATGCAGGGCGCGCTGTCCTCGCTGCAGGGCCTGACCGCGATCGTCTCGCCGGTGTTCGCGGGCTGGCTGTTCGGGGTGTTCACCGCGGCCTCGGCGCCGGTGTGGTTCCCGGGGGCGCCGTTCCTGGCGGCGTTGAGCTATGCGGTGGCGTTCGCGGTGGTGCGGGGCGTGCGGGGCGGCGCGCGGGCGTAGGCAAGGCAGCAAGCAAGGCCGGGCTCCGCCCGGACCCGCCAAAGCCCCCCTTCCAAGCACTGGGCCCCTGGACACCACTTGCTTAAGTAGGGGATTCCAAAGGCCTGCCTTTGGCGGAGTCCAGAGGCAGAGCCTCTGGCCTTGCCTTCGTCCCGCGCCATATCCGGCGTCGCATCGGGTGTGCCGCCCTGACGCCGAGGCGCTCGTCCAGGGCGGCCGACAGGGCGAGCCCCAGGAACAGGCCGATGGTGATCGTGCTGACCGGCACCGGCGTGTCCTGCACCGCCATCGCCACCGGGGTCGCCAGCACGGCGGCCAGCACAGCGACCTCGGGCAGCACGAGCGAGCCCCTCGTCCGCAGCCGCTGGCCTGCGAACAGCAGCACCCCGCTCGACACCATCGGCAGGTCGTAGAGGAAGGCGTGCGGGGTGGCGAGGCAGGTCGCGGCAAGCAGCACCGGGGCCGCGAACGGGCCGCCGCGGCGCCACGCGGCCCAGACCGCCGCCGCCGCCAGCAGCGCGGCCGCGGCCTGCACCGATTGCGCGACGCCGTGGGACAGGCCGAGCGCCTGGACGTTACCCAGCACGGTCGGGATGGTCCGGATGCCTGCCGTTGCCCGGTCGAAGAACGCGGCATAGCCCGGCAGCGACCGCCACCAGGCCATCCAGATCGAGCGGCCGAACATCGCCGTGTCCAGGACGACCAGCGCGGCCGTCGTGGCGCAGGCGGCGGCGATGCACCGCCACCGTCCGGCCGCGAGCAGGGCGACCGGCACCAGCAGCCCGAACTGCGGCTTGTAGGTCAGCAGGCCGAACAGGACGCCGGCGAGGAGCGGACGGCGCTCCAGGAGCCGCAGGCCGCCGACCAGCAGCGCCGCGAGCAGGAACCCGCTTTGCCCGGACACCACGCAGGCCGTCGTCGTCGGCGCGAACAGCGTGGCGGCCACCGCCCCCGCCTTGCCGCGGGCGCCGAGGCAGGTCGCCAGGAGGCACAGGCAGAAGGAGCCGCCGACCCAGGCGATGTAGGCCGGCCAGAACGGCAGCAGGCCGATCGGCCAGACGAGGAGCAGGAAGGTCGGCGGATAGGGGAACGGGTTCTGGTCGTCGGGCGGCATCCCCATGGCCACCTGCGCCTGGTGGAGCCACGCGGGGTCGTAGAGCCAGGCGGCCGGGTGGAGCATCACGATCCTGGCGTAGGACCAGAGCGCGAAGAAGTCCCCGAACGGGAAGGCCTTGGGCCCGTGGAGGTTCGCCCGGACCGCGAGGATCGCGAACACGCCGAACACCGCGGCCAGCCCCGCGCAGAGCCACGCGGTCTTGCCGTCCCGCGGTTCCCAGCGCCAGGCAGGCCGACGCGACGCCCTGTCCTTCTCACGTCCCTGCACGACATCGCTCCCCGGAGACAATCGGCGCAGTGTAGCCGGCGTTCGTTTCGCCGCGGTGAACGCCCGCCGCCGACGCGGTCCGCGGGCCGGGCGCCCCGCTCCGGCGCCCCCGCTCCGGCGCCCCCGCTCCGGCGCCCCCGCTCCGGCGCCGACGCGACCGGCTACGGTCCGGGCGCCGGAGTCCCTGTCTTCGGCCACCGGCGGTGCAGCCACAGCCAGGTCTCCGGTCGCGCGGCGATCCAGCGCTCCAGCGTGTCGTTGACCGCCTGGGTGAGCGCCAGGATGTCCGCCTGCCGGTCGCCGCTGTCGGGCGGCGCCAGCGGCGGCTCGACCACCAGGCGGAACCGCGCCGGGCCGAGCCGCTGCACGTGGCCCGGGATCACCCGGCAGCGGTGGCGCAGCGCCAGCGCCGCCAGCGCCGGCGCGGTCATCGCCTCTCGCCCGAAGAAGCGCGCGGCGATGCCGTCGTTCATCTTCTGGTCCAGCAGCATGTCCAGATGGCCTCCGGCCCGCAGATGCGCGAGCGCGGCCCGCGCGCCGGCGCAACGCCACGACGGCGGCGTCCACGGCGGGGTTGGCGGCGGCGCGGTACAGGATGGCGAACGGCAGGCCGTGGCGCGCGACCACGGGCGGCATCACCTCCCAGTTGCCGATGTGGCCGGACACGAAGATCACCGGCTCGCCCGCCGCGCGCGCCGCCTCCAGGACGGCCGCGCCCTGCACCTCCCAGCCCGGCCCGGGCCCGGCGGTCTCGCGCAGCGCGCCGAGATGAGGCAGCTCGCCCACGGTGCGGCCGAGATTGTCCCACACCCCGCGCCCCACCCCCCGGTGCGCGGCGGCGTCGAGCCCCGGCAGGGCCGCGCGCAGGTTCGCGTCCGCCACGCGCGAGACCGGCAGCAGCGGCCCGATTGCCCGCGCCACCCCGCCGCCCAGGTTCGAGGCGCCGACCGGCCCGAGCGCGCGCAGCAGCCCCAGCCCCGCGCGCAGCAGCAGCAGCTCCCCTCGCGCCCGCAGCCCCGGGGCGCCGCTCACCGGGCGCCGCTCACCGGCCGCCGCTCACGGGCCGCCGCTCACGGGCCGCCGCTCACGGGACGGCCACCGCGCCGGCGCGCGCGGCGGCCTCGCGCAGCACCGAGTCGAGCAGGCCTTCCAGCGCCGCCTCGTCCTGCCAGACCAGGGCGACGCCCAGGACCTCCACCTCGGCCCGGATCGCGGCGGGCAGCCGTGCCGCGTCCTTGGGCGTGGTGACCGCGACGGCGTCGAGGCGGGCGGCCGCGGCGAGCAGGCGGCGCAGCTCGCCCGCCCGGAAGCGGTGGTGATCCGGGAAGTCCCTCGTGCCGGCCACGCTCGCCCCGGTCGCGGCCAGCGTGGCGTAGAACTTCGACGGCCGGGCGATGCCCGCGAAGCCGAACACGCGGCGGCCCGACAGGTGGCCGCCGCCCTGCGGCACCAGGCGCGCGCGCAGCACCGGCAGCGCGGGCGGCAGCGCCGCGAGCGCGCCGCGCCGGTCCTCGCCGATCAGCACCGCCGCGCGGCAGCGTCGCGCCGCCGCGGCGGCCGGCTCGCGCAGCGGGCCCGCCGGCAGCACCCGGCCGTTGCCGAACCCGGCCGCGCCGTCGATCACCAGCAGCCCGCAATCCTGCCGCAGCCCGGGGTTCTGCAGGCCGTCGTCCATCACCAGGCACGCGGCGCCGGCCCCGATCGCGGCGCGCGCGCCGGCCGCGCGGTCCGCCGACACCCAGGTGGGCGCGCACGCCGCGAGCAGCAGCGCCTCGTCGCCGGCCAGCGCGGCGGGCGTGTCGGGACGAACGCGCAGCACGCCGCGCCCCCGGCCGCCGTGGCCGCGGGTCAGGGCGTGCACGGCGACGCCCCGCACGGACAGGCGGCGCAGCAGGTCGAGCGCCACCGTGGTCTTGCCCGCGCCGCCGACCCCGGCATTGCCGCAGCAGATCACCGCGACCGGGGCGCGCCAGCCCGCGCGCGCGACGCGCCGGGCGGTGACCGCGGCCACCAGCGCCGCGGCCGGCGAGAGCAGGCGCGCGATCGCGCCGTCCGCCTGCCAGAACCCGGGCGGGGTCACGCGCAGCCTGGTCACGGCGCGGCGGCGGGGATCAGGCGCATCAGCGCGGCGGCGGTGGCGGCGGGCAGCCCGGCGAACGCGTCGGCGGCTCGCGCGCCCGCATCGCCGGCGGCCCGGCGTGCGTCGGGGTCGCGCAGCATCCTGTCCACCCAGGCCGCCAGATCATCGGCGTCGGCCGCGACGTGCAGGCCCCCCGCCGCGCGCAGCCGGTCCATGACCGCCGCGAAGTTGGCGGTGCGCGGCCCGGTGGCCACGGCGCAGCCCGCCCGCGCCGGCTCCAGCGGGTTGTGCCCGCCGCCCTCGCCGGCCAGCGAGTTGCCCATCGCCACGATCCCCGCCAGCCGGAACAGCGTGCCCAGCTCGCCCAGCGCGTCGAACAGCCAGACCCCTCCCGGCGGCGGGTCCTCCCCCGCGCCGTGGCACGTGACGGGCACGGGCGGACCCGGCGCCGTGCCGGGCGGCGCGGCGGCGGCAAGGACGCGGGCCAGTTCGGGGCCGCGATCCGGGTGGCGCGGGGCGATGATCGTCACCAGGCCGGGATGGTCCGCGGCGAGGCGGCGGTGCACGGCCAGGATCAGCGTCTCCTCGCCGGGATGGGTGCTGGCTGCGAGCCAGACCGGGCGGCCGTCGAGCGCGGCCCGCATCCGCGACAGGGCCGCCTCGTCCACGGGCAGCCCGGCAGCGGCGTATTTCAGGTTGCCGGGCGTCGCGACGCTGCGGGCGCCGAGCGCGCGCAGGCGGGCGGCGTCGGCGTCGGACTGCGCCGTCACCAGCGCGAAGGCTCCGAGCATGTGGCGGGCCAGCGCCGGGGCGCGACTCCAGGCGCGCGCCGAGCGCTCCGACAGCCTGGCGTTGACCAGGGCGGTGGGGATGGCGCCCGCCCGGCAGGCGGCGAGCAGGTTGGGCCACAGCTCGCTCTCCACGAACGCCGCCGCGTCCGGACGCCAGTGCGCCACGAACCGCCCCGCCCAGCGCGGCACGTCGAGCGGGACGAAACGGTGGAACATCCGCCCCGACAGCCCCAGCTCGGCGAGGCGGCGCTCGGCCAGCGCGCCGCCGGTCACGGTGGCGGTGGTGAGCAGCACCGACACCGCCTCCGGCAGCGCCGCCAGCACCGGCAGCACCGAGGCCGTCTCGCCCACGCTGGCGGCATGGACCCAGAGCAGCGGACCGGGCGGGCGCGGCGTCGGGTCGATGCCGCGGCGTTCCGGCAGGCGCGCGGCGATCTCGCGTCCCCGCGCCACGCGGCGGCGGAGCATGACGCGCAGCGCCGGCGCCGCCGCCGCCGCCGCCGCCCGCCACAGCCGCGCCGACAGCGGCACGCGCGGCACGGCGGCCGGAGCGGCGGCCGCGCCCGCAATCGCCAACGTGGCGGGGCGCGTCACCGGCACAGGCGGTCCGCCTCGTCCGAGGCCAGGGTCAGCGCCGCCTCGATCGCGGGCAGCGCCTCGCGCCAGCCGTGGCGCGCGACCTGGATCGGCGGGCCGCACACCACCACGCCGCGGCCGAACGGCAGCGGCAGCACCATGCGATCCCAGGTGCGCAGCACCAGCCGGCGGGTGGTCTGCGCGGAGACCGGCAGCACCGGGGCCCCGGTCAGCGCCGCGAGCTGCGCCACCCCCGCGGCGGCCCTGCGCGCAGGGCCGCGCGGCCCGTCCGGGGTGATCGCCACCAGCCCTCCCGCCGCCACCGCGTCCGCGAGCGCGCGCAGCGCCGCGGCCCCGCCCTTGCCGCCCCCCTCCTTGCCACCCGCTTCCTCGCCACCGGCCGCCCCGCCTTCGCGCCGGACACGGGCGGAGGAGCCGTGCACCACCTCCACCCCGAAGCGGCGGATCAGCCGGGCGAAGAACCGGCCGTCGCGGTGCCGGCTGACCAGCACGTGCATGCGCAGGCCCGCCACGCCGGCGCGCCGGACATGGCCCCAGATCGCCGGGCTGAGCGGCAGCTTCTCGTGCCAGAACGCGGCCAGCACCGAAGCGCCCCGGAGCGGCGCCGCCAGGTGCTCGGCGCCGTGCACGGTCCAGCGCGTGGTGCGAAGCGCGGCGGCCACGTACAGGCCGAGCGCCGAGGCTGCCGCCGCCTGCGCCGGTGCGGTGCGCAGCAGGCGTCTCAGCACCGGGCGGGACCGCGTGGGACAGGAGGCATGGCCGGCGGGTAGCATGCCCGGCGCACGGAGTCAGCGCCGGGTGGCGGGCCGCGGGCAGCAAGCAAGGTTGAGGCTCTGCCTCAAACTCCGCCAAAGGCGAGCCTTTGGAATCCATTTGCTGAAGGATGGGTTTCCAAAGGCCCCATGCTTGAAGGAGGGGGCCTTTGGCGGGTCCGGGCAGAGCCCGGCCTTGCTTGCTGCCTGACCGCCCTGTTGCCGACGTGATTCGAGCTGACCCGCGGCCGGGGCCCGGCGGGCTTGACCGGCACTGCGGTATGCCTGCACCACTCCGGAGCGTTCCGGGCGGGCTGATCCGCCGGGCGGATGGTTTCTTGTCCCCGCGGGGGGCCATGCTAGGTTTGCGGCCTCGCCGGCCGTGCGGCGTGGAACGCCTGCACGGACCGGCCTGGCATCCTGCGCCGCGACGGCAGGGCCTTGCTTATGCCGGACCGGGTTGCAGGCGGCTTCGCATCCGCTCGGGGCGGCGCGGCGGGCGGCGTACGGGACTGCGGCGCGGCTTCGCCGGCACGCTCCCGATGCGGCCGGCGGACGCTTGAAGGGAGGTCCCATGGCCAGGCAGAAGATCGTCGTTTGCCGGACGCACTTCCTCGACGACCGCCTGATCGGGTTCGCGAGGTCGGTCCACGGCGTCGACGGCTACCAGGTCGTCTTCGCCGTCGACGAGAGCCACGGCAGCGTCGAGACCCACGAGTTCGAGAAGATCTCGCTGACCCGCGAGGCGTTCGCGCCGCTGGGCCTGTTCACCGAGATCCACGACATCTTCTGGCGCTGCGGGGACTATCCCCTGTACCTCGCCCGGCTGCGCTACCCGCAGTGCGACACCTTCTGGCTCTGCGAGTACGACGTCACGATCAACCGGGCGGAGCCGGTCTCCTTCTTCCAGGAACTCGACGCGGCGCACGACCACGACTTCCTCGCCTCGCATTTCCGCAGGCCCGAGGGCTGGTGGACGTTCCAGCACGCGATGGAGGGGCGCTATGCGGAGGTCTATCGCTCGTACTTCCCGCTGGTCCGCCTGTCGGGCAGGGCGCTGGACTTCGCCATGGCCGAGCGCGCCCACGCCTCGGCGGAGATGAGGCTGATCGCGCACCACCAGCGTCCCGAGTGGCCGAACGACGAGGCGTTCATCGCCACCACGCTGCAGAACAACCACTTCCGGTGCGCGGACTACAACGACCTGGGCACGTTCTACACGCGCGACACGTTCTGGATGTCGGTGCTGCTGCACCCGACGAACCTGCCGCCGCACGACGGCCTGCTCTACCACTGCGTCCGCTCCGGGCGGCATTACCTGAAGATCGTGCTGCGCAACTGGGTCATCTCCCCGCTGCCCGAGCCGGCGGAGATCCTGCGGCTTATCGGGCAGGACTGGTCCGTGGAGGACATCGAGCAGCCGCTCAAGGAGACGATCCTCGCCAAGCTGGACGGCCTGGGCGACAACCCGGAGCGGGTCATGGCGGAGGGTGGCGTCGTGGCAGGGGTCGTGGCGCACAGCACCGAGGGGCCGGTCCTACGCGCCGTCGTGCTGGCGCTTGCCGAGGGCAGGATGGCGGACTGCCTGCAAACCTTCCGCGTCTGGCAGACGCAGCGGTGGTGGCCGCACCTCGACCTGCTCGACAACGTCGCCCTGGCCAAGCCGGCGTGGCAAAGCTCCGTCTCGCAGTGGTCGACGCTGCACAACCCCAGGATCGATGCGGAGGGCGCGAACAACGGCCAGATCCATCCGGACCACGGCTTCCACACCGAGGCCGAGGCGAGGCCGTGGTGGACGGTCGACCTGCAGCAGGTCTTTGCGCTGTCCCGGGTGCGCATCCACAACAGCAGGCACCACGGCGAACGCCTGAACGGGTTCCGGCTGCTCGCCTCCTTCGACGGCCACGACTGGCACGTGATCTACCGGAGCCCGGACACCGTGGATTTCGCCGGCGCGGCGGACACCCCGATCCAGATCGACGTCCACGAGGCCGCGCGCTTCCTGCGGGTCCAGGTGCCGCACTCGGGCTACCTGCACTTCCGCGAGTTCGAGGCCTACGGAACACTCCGCCCCCGGTAGCCCCGCTGGTCGGCGCCGTCCGGCTCGCTCCAGGTCGGGGCGGCCCGGCACCCCGTGTCGGCCTGTCGGCACGCAAGGCCGGGCTCCCCCTCCGCCGCGTTTCCAACGACGCGGGCGGGTCATCGGAACTTGGCAGCTCCGCCCGGAGCCACCGAAGGCCTCCTCTCCGAAGCATGGGGCTCTCGAAAACCACTTGCTCAAACAAGTGGATTCCAAAGGCTTGCCTTTGGCGGAGTTTGAGGCAGAGCCTCAACCTTTGCTTTCTTTCCGGACCTGGCACGTCCCCCGCGACGATCAAGGGAGCGAACCGACCCGCCACCAGCCCCTGGCCCTGCCTCGCCGCTCGCACCCGCCCGCCAGACGCCGGCGCGGCGTTCAGCCGCCCGGCGCCGCCGTCACCCCTGCGGGCACCAGGAACGACAGGAACTGCTCGGCGCAGGCCCGCCACGAGTAGGCCTGCGCGTGGGCACGGCAGGCGCCGCGGTTGGCGTCGAGCGCGCGCAGGCAAGCGGTGCGCAGGTCCTCGTCGAGGCCGCCGGTGACTCCGTCGCGCAGGATGTCGCGCGGGCCCATCACCGGGTAGGCCGCGACCGGGGTGCCGCAGGCCAGGCTCTCCAGCACCACCAGGCCGAACGTGTCGGTGCGCGAGGGGAACACCGTGACGTCGGCGCCGGCGAACGAGGCGGCGAGCGCCGGCCCGAACCGCGCGCCCACGCAGTGCGCCGCGGGGAAGCGCCGCCGCAGCGCGGGGAGCAGCGGCCCGTCGCCGACCACCACCTTGGAGCCGGGCAGACCCAGCGCGAGGAACGCCGCGATGTTCTTCTCCACCGCGACCCGGCCGATGCAGGCGAACACCGGCCGCGCCAGCCCGGCCCACGCGTCGCGCGGCTCCGGCCGGAACAGCGCCAGGTCCACGCCGCGCGACCAGCGGCGCACCCGGGAGAAACCGCGCGCCTCCAGCTCGCGGTGCAGGCTCTCGGTGGCGACCAGGGTGGCGGCGCCGCCGTTGTGGAAGCGGCGCAGTACCGCGTAGGCGAGGCCCACCGGCAGCCCGGTGCGGGCGTGCAGGTACTCGGGGAACCGGGTGTGGAACGACGTGGTGTAGCGCCAGCCGTGACGCCGGCACAGCGCCCGCGCCGCCATCCCGAGCGGCCCCTCGGTGGCGATGTGCAGGCTGTCGGGCCGGCTCGCGCGCAACAGGCAGGCGAGGCGCCGGCGTGGCAGCACGGCGAGTCGGATCTCCGGGTAGGTGGGGCACGCCACGGTGCGGAACCGGTCCGGGCCGATCACCTCCACCGCCACGCCCAGGCCCCGCAGCTCGCCGGCCACGGCCGTCAGGGTGCGGACCACGCCGTTGACCTGCGGCGCCCAGGCGTCGCTCACGATCGTCACCCGCCGCGCCGCGCCGGATGGCGCAGGGGCGTCGTCGGGCGCGACCGCCTGCCCCGCCCCCCGCGTCAGGACCGCGCGCGATCCGGCCGGGCTCGGTGGCGCGTGGGCCGGCGTGGTTCATCTCAGGCATTGCTGGCGACATTCGGTCCGGGCGCGCCGCCCTCCGCAGCGCCACCCGACGCGAGCCAGGCGCGCGCGAGATCGTGCACGCCCGTCGCGGGACCGGGCTCCGCGCCGCGGCCCGCGTCGGCGGCGGACTGGGAACCGCTGGCCATGGCGGCGTCCACGGAGCCCGGGATCGCCTCCCGCTCCGATGCCAGCACGGCCGCGAGGCCGCGCGAGGCCAGCGTCCAGTCCACCAGCTCCAACCGGCCGTCGGGGTGCTCGACCAGGGCGGTGCAGCTTTCCACCCAGTCGCCGTCGTTGAGGTAGAGGATGCCGTCCACGGTGCGCATCTCGGCGTGGTGGATGTGGCCGCACACCACGCCGTCGAAGCCGCGCCGCCGCGCCTCGCCGGCCAACGCGCCCTCGAAGCGGTCGATCGCCTTGACCGCGCCCTTCACCTGCCGCTTGAGCCACTGCGACAGCGACCAGTAGGGATAGCCCAGCCGGCGGCGCGCGGCGTTGAAGTGGCGGTTGAGGACCAGCGCCTGGGCGTAGGCCCAGTCGCCGAGCAGCGCCAGGAACGGGGCGTAGCGCACAACCGAGTCGAACTCGTCGCCGTGCATCACCAGCAGGCGCCGCCCGTCCGCGGTGGTGTGCTCGCTCTCGCGCGCCAGCCGGACGCCGGCGACCTCCAGCCCGAGCCAGCGGCGCAGAATCTCGTCGTGGTTGCCAGGCACGTAGGTCACGGCGGCGCCCGACCTGGCGTGCCGGAGGACGAGGCGCAGCACCTCGTCGTGCGCCGCGTCCCAGTACCACGACCGGCGCAGCCGCCAGCCGTCGATCATGTCGCCAACCAGGAACAGGTGCTCGGTGGTCATGGAGCGCAGGAAGCCCGCGAGCGCCTCGGCCTGCGCGCCGCGAGTGCCGAGATGCGCGTCGGAGATGAACACCGCGCGGTAGGCGAGTCGCTCGGCTGACAACGCGTTCATGCGGCGGGCATAGTCCCGCGCCGCGGAGCCCAGCGTGAAGCTTGCGTGATACAGGCCGCGCCGCCGCGCAACCTGTGCGCGAAACGGTCACGGCCATGACACCTTGCTGTCACGGCACGGTCATCGAGGCGTGCGATCGCTTGACGGACGATGATGGTGATCTTCAACCCGACTGCGGGACGGCGGCGCTCGCAGCTGCTGTGGCGGGTGCTCGACGTGCTCTCGGCCAACGGCATCCGCCTCGACCTCGCCGAGACGCGGCGCGCGGGCCACGCCGCCGAGCTGGCGCGCGAGGCCGCCGCCGCCGGGACACGCCTGGTCGTGGCGGCCGGCGGCGACGGCACGATCGCCGAGGTGGTGGGCGGCCTGGCGGGCAGCGCGGCCCGGCTCGGCGTCATCCCGCTGGGCACCGCCAACGTCCTGGCCTGGGAGCTGGGCCTGCCGTTCGCGCCGCGGGCGGTCGCCTCGGCGCTGGCGTTCGGGCGCACCCGCACGCTGTGGCCGGGCGTCGCGCACACGGCCGAGGGCACGCGCGTGTTCGTGCAGATGCTCGGCGTCGGCCTGGACGCGCAGGTGGTGCACCGGCTGTCGCTGCCGCTCAAGCGCGCGGTGGGACGCGGGGCGTACGTCGCGCAGACGCTGCGCGAGCTGGCGCGCTACGAGTTCGCGCCGCTGCGGGTGCGCCTCGATGGCCGCGAGGTCACCGCGGCGGGCGTGGTCGTGTCGAAGGGCCGGCTGTACGGCGGGCGCTACACCCTGGCGCCCACCGCGCGGCCGGGCGAGCCGGGCTTCACCGTGGCGCTGTTCGACCGCGCGGGGCCGCTGTCGGCGATGCTGTACGGCACGGCGCTGCCGCTGAACCTCCTGCCGCACGCGCCGGGGCTGCGCCTGGTGCGGGCCGGGCACGTGGAGATCGGGCGCGTGGAGATCGGGCGCGTGGAGATCCTGGGCGACCGTGGCGCGCGGACCAGCCCCGCCCAGGCCGATGGCGACCCGGCCGGGTGCACGCCGGTCTCCGTGTCGGACGCTCCCGGCTCCGTCGAGGTGGTGGTCGCCTGAGCGCTGCGCGGTCTCGGCCGCGACTCCTGGCGTGTGCGCACCCGGTGCGTTCACCTGACGTTCATCCGGGGACCGCATGATCGCCGCTGCCAGCCAGGAGCCGGCCGGTTGCCGCGGCGAAGCGCCGTGTCCCGGGCCGGCGACGCCCGCTGTCGGAGCAAGCCATGTCCCTGCTGCGCCTCCTCCCGTTCGTCCGGCGCAGCGCCCTTGCGCAGCAGACGGCCCGTGCCGAGCGCTACAAGGAGTGGTTCGCCTCGGCGATGGTGATGGTGGACCACGTCCCGTCCGGCGTGGCGTGGGCCGATGCCACCGCGGGGTTCGACGTGACCTACACCAACGCCACGGCGAGATCGACGCTGGGCGCGACCCTGGCCGGCGCCAAGATCGAGGGGCAGCGTCTGCACGCGCTGTTCCCGCTGCTGGCGGGCCGGCTGTCCGACCCGGCCGCCATGCCGCTGCGGCTGCGCCAGCCGGTGGGCGGGTGCCTGTTCGACCTGCACGTCCTGGCCGTGCGCAACGAGCGCGGCGAGTACACCGGCGCCATGGCGGTGTGGTCCGACGTCACCGCGCAGGACCGCCTGGCCCAGGCCTTCGACGAGGACGTGGGCGGCGCCACCACCCGGCTCGCGCGGATGGCGGGCACGCTGCAGGACACCGCGGTGCTGATGCGCGGCAACGCCGGCGAGGCCGCACGCCACTGCGCCAGCGCCGCGCAGGCCTCCGGCGCCGCCAGCGAGAACGTCGCCTCGGTCGCCTCCGCCGCGGAGCAGCTTGCCGCCTCGGTGCACGAGGTGAGCGCCCAGATGGGCCAGTCCCTGGCCGCGACCCGCGAGGCCACCGCCACGGCGCAGCGCACCGACGCGATCGTGCGCAACCTCGACGAGAGCGCGCGCGAGGTCGGCGCCATCGTGGGCCTGATCACCGGCATCGCCCAGCAGACCAACCTGCTGGCGCTGAACGCCACCATCGAGGCGGCCCGTGCCGGCGAGGCGGGCAAGGGCTTCGCCGTGGTGGCGTCCGAGGTGAAGTCGCTGGCGGTGCAGACCGCCGCTGCCACCAGCCAGATCGGCCTGCGGATCACCTCGATCCAGGAAGCCACCGCGGCCGCGGTCGCGGCGCTGGCCGACATCGGCGCGGGCATCAGCCGGATCGCCGGCATGGCCGACGCGATGGCCGAGTCCGTCTCCATCCAGACCGCCGTCACCGCGGAGATCGCCCAGCGCACCCAGCAGGTCGCCTCCGGCACCGGGGGCGCATCGCGCAGCGTCGACGACCTGTCCGCCAGCGCGGGCCAGGTCGGCGCCGCGGCCGGCGAGGTGCTGGTGGCCTCCACCGAGCTGGGCTCGGCGGCAACCGCGCTGAAGGACAAGGTCGGCGCCTTCCTGGTCAAGCTGCGAGTCGCCTGAGGGAACTGGCAGGCTAGGCCGGGGGCGCAAGGCAGCAAGCAAGGCCGGGCTCTGCCCGGACCCGCCAAAGGCCGAGGCCTTTGGAAACCATTTGCTTAAGGAATGGATTCCAAAGGCTTGCCTTTGGCGGAGTTTGAGGCAGAGCCTCAACCTTGCCTGCTTCCTCAGCCGAACGGGTTGCGCACCGCCTTCGTGGGCACCGCCTTGGCGGGCGGCGCGTGCTGCGGCAGCGACGTGTCGTCCGCGAGCACCTTCACCACGTCGCCCAGCAGCGCCAGCAGCGCCCTGGCCTGTGCGAGTCCCGCCTTGTCGCGGGTGATCTCGCCCTGTCCGTAGAGCGCGATCCTGTCGCGGCCGTTCTCCGCCGTCAGGCCGCCGATCGTGGCCGAGGCGGTGTCGTCGGCGAACGGGGTGAAGGTCGTCATGGCGTGCTCCTGGGCGGACGGTGTCTGCCGGACCGGCGCCCCGGCCGCGGCAGGGCGATCGCGGTCATCCTGGCATCGGCGGAGAGCGACGGGAACGGGTCGAGGCCGATGCGCGCGGAGAGCTGGGCTATCGAGACCACGCGGCAGCGCGACGGGTCGCGGTTGGCGCAGACGTAGGCCGCCGCCCCCACTCCCGGCTCCAGCACCGCCTTGAACATGGCCGACGGCACCAGTTCGCCGGCCGGCAGGGAACGCAGTTTGCGCCCGCGAAACACCGGTCCCGTCACCACGTAGATCCCGCCGTCCCGGGTTTCGCCCTGACGCTCGGCGAGGTGGCGGACCGCGCCCTCGATCCGGCTCCACAGGCCGCGGTTCAGCTTGGGCGCCTGCGGCACGATGTTGGCCATGCTGAAGCTGGCGTTCTGCGACTCCTCGTCGGGCATGTCGCCGGACGGCGACATGTGGCCGCGGTCGAAGCCGGAGCGCACGTAGTCCTCGGGGTCGGCGCGGTCGGCCTCCGGCAGCGCCTCCTCGGGATGGAACGCGTCGACCCGGGCCAGGCCGCGCGCCGCCTCGACGCTCGACGCACTCAGGTGCTCCGCGGACCACAGCGGGCCGCGCGACACGCCGGACGCCAGCACGGCGTATGCGCCGAAGCACAGCGGATGGGTGCGCGCGGCCAGGCGCGCGTTGAGCAGCACCGGCGGCTGGCCGTCGGCGAACACGGCGGCGCAGCCTGGCTGCTGTGCCCGCGCAGGCCCGGCGAACGCCAGCAGGAAACAGGCAAGGTTGAGGCTCCGCCTCGAACTCCGCCAAAGGCCGAGCCTTTGGAATCCACTTTCTAAGAAATGGGTTTTCAAAGGCCTCAGGCCTTTGGCGGGTCCGGGCAGAGCCCGGCCTTGCTGGCTGCCCTGCCGCGGCCCCCTGCAAACCGACGCACGGTCCGGCACGGCAGGGGCAGCCGGCATCGTGGGCGTCTCCGGGGTGGACGGCGGCGCCGTCATGTCTGCAGCCGCGGGCAGAAGAAGGTGGAGCGCGCGGACTGCACGATGCGCCGCACGCCGTCGCACTCCGGCGGGCCGGGGCAGCGTCCGCAGGGCTGGCCCTCGCGGCCGTACACCTTCCAGGCGTGCTGGAAGTAGCCCAGCTCGCCGTCCGGCTGCACGTAGTCGCGCAGCGAGGAGCCGCCGGCGGCGATCGCCTCCCCCAGCACCGCGCGGATCGCCGTGACCAGCCGTGCCGCGCGGGCGCCGGGCACCGTCATCGCGAGCCGCGTCGGCGACACCCTGGCGCGGAACAGCGCCTCGCACACGTAGATGTTGCCCAGGCCGGCGACCAAGCGCTGGTCGAGCAGCGCGGCCTTGATGCTGGTGCGCCGGCCGCGCAGGTGCTCGGACAGCACGGCGGCGTCGAACGCCACCGTGTCGAGCGGCTCCGGCCCGAGCGCCGCCAGCAGCCGGTGCGCGTCCTCGTCGGCGGTGGCCACGAGGTCGAGCGAGCCGAAGCGGCGGGGATCGACGAAGCCGACGCGCCAGCCGTCGTCGGTCTCGATCACCAGGTGCTCGTGGCGGGCGGGCGCGTCGGGCGCGCTGCGGTCCACGTTCATGCGGCCGGACATGCCGAGATGCACCAGCACGCTGTCGCCGCCATCGAGGCGCATCAGGATGTATTTCCCCCGCCTGCGGAAATCCAGCACGCGTGCGCCGCACAGCCTGCCCGCGAGCCCTGGCGGCACCGCCCAGCGCAGGTGGGCGCGGTGCAGGGTGGCGCGGGCGATCACCCGGCCCTCCAGCCTCGCCCGCAGGCCGCGCATCACTGTCTCGACTTCTGGGAGTTCCGGCATCGCCTGCCGCTACGCTATATTGCGTCGGTGATGAACCCCCTGGCTGGCGGCCCCGCCCCGCATGATCCCGCGCTCGAGCCGGTCCCGGCGGCGGCACGTCCGTCCCGCGCGCCGCGCGCCGCGCCCGCCGCGCCGGACACCGCGGATTTCGGCTACCGCAGCGTGCCGCGCGACGCCAAGAAGCCGATGGTGCGCGCGGTGTTCGACAGCGTGGCCAGCCGCTACGACGTGATGAACGACCTGATGTCGCTGGGCGTGCACCGGGTGTGGAAATCCGCGTTCGCGACCGCGCTGCGCCCCACGCCGCGCCACACCCTGCTCGACCTCGCGGGCGGGACCGGCGACGTCAGCTTCGGCTGGCGCGCGCGAGGCGGCGGCCCGGCGATCCTGTCCGACATCAACGCCGCGATGCTCGACGTCGGGCGCGGGCGGGCCCTGGCGCGCGGCGTGGACGGCCTGCGCTTCCTGGTGGCCGACGCGGAGATGCTGCCGCTCGAATCGTGCAGCGTGGACGTGGTCTCCATGGCGTTCGGGCTGCGCAACTGCACCGACAAGGACGCCGTGCTGCGCGAGGCGCGGCGGGTGCTGCGCCCGGGCGGGCGGTTCCTGTGCCTGGAGTTCTCCAGGGTGCAGGTCGCGGTGCTGGCGCCGGTGTACGACGCCTGGTCGTTCGGCGTGCTGCCGCGGCTCGGCCAGGCGGTGGCGGGCGACGCCGACAGCTACCGCTACCTCGCGGAGAGCATCCGCACCTTCCCCGACCAGGAGACGCTGGCGGCGATGATGCGCGAGGCCGGGCTGGCGCGGGTCGCGGTGCGCAACCTGTCGGGCGGGATCGCGGCGATCCACTCCGGATGGCGGCTGTGACCGGACGGAGCCAGGAAGGCCGGAGGCTGGCGGTGGGTCGGCTTGCCCCGCGGCAGCGGCAGGCGGTGAGCCGGGCAAGGCAAGAAAGGTTGAGGCTCTGCCTCAAACTCCGCCAAAGGCAAGCCTTTGGAATCCATGCCTCAAGGAACGGGTTTCCAAAGGCCTCGGGCCTTTGGCGGGCCTGGGCGGAGCCCAGCCTTGCTGGCTTGCCTGTGCGCCGCCGCCGGCCATGACCGCGCGCCGCGTGCTGCTGATCGTCTCGGGCGGGATCGCGGCGTACAAGTCGCTGGAGCTGGTGCGGCTGCTCTCGAAGGCCGGCGTGGGCGTGACCTGCGTGCTGACCGAGGGCGGCGCGCGCTTCGTCACCGCGCTCAGCCTGCAGGCGCTGAGCGGCGAGCGCGTGCACACCGATCTCTGGTCGCTGACCGAGGAAAGCGAGATGGGCCACATCGAGCTGTCCCGTTCCGCCGACCTGGTGGTGGTGGCGCCGGCGTCCGCGGATATCCTGGCGCGCATGGCGGCGGGGCTGGCGTCGGACCTGGCGACGACGCTGCTGCTGGCGACGGACACGAAGGTGCTGGTGGCGCCGGCGATGAACGTCAGGATGTGGACCCACCCGGCGACGGTGGGCAACCTCGCCGTGCTGGCGGCGCGCGGGGTGGTGGCGGTGGGTCCGGACGAGGGCGCGATGGCCTGCAACGAATACGGGCCGGGCCGCCTCGCCGAGCCGCCGGCGATCCTCGCCGCGATCCTGGCGCAGCTCGATGCCCTGCCCGGCGGGCGTGCACGCACCGGACCGGCGCGCAGGGGCGAAGCGGCGGCGGAACGGGCGCCGGCGCAAGGGGACCCGGACGGGCACGGGCTGGCCGGGCGCCGCGCCCTGGTGACGGCAGGGCCGACGCACGAGGCGATCGACCCTGTGCGCTACTTCGCGAACCGCAGCAGCGGGCGCCAGGGCTATGCGATCGCGTCGGCGCTGGCGGCGCTGGGCGCGCGGGTGACCCTGGTGAGCGGGCCGACGTCGCTGCCGGACCCGCCCGGGGTGGCGGTGCGCCGGGTCGAGTCCGCGCGCGAGATGCTGGCCGCGTGCGAGGCGGCGCTGCCGGCCGACGTCGCGGTGTGCGCCGCCGCGGTGGGCGACTGGCGTGTCGCGGACGTCGCGACGCACAAGATGAAGAAGACCGCGGGTGCCGCGCCGCCGACGCTGGCGCTGGTCGCGAACCCGGACATCCTGGCGACGCTGGCGCGTCCCGGCGAGGCGAGGCCGCGCCTGGTGGTGGGGTTCGCCGCGGAGACGCAGGACCTGGAGCGCAGCGCCCTCGCCAAGCGGGTGCGCAAGGGCTGCGACTGGATCGTGGCCAACGACGTGGGCGCGCACACCGGGACCATGGGCGGCGAGAGCAACGCGGTGCTGCTCGTCACGGCGCAGGGCACGGAGTCCTGGGAGCGGATGCCGAAGCGAGAGGTCGCGCGCCGGCTCGCGCTGCGCATCGCCGCGGCGCTGGCGGCTGCCCTGCCGCGACGCTGAGCCTGGCGGCCGGACAGGCCAGCACCGCCCGGACAGGCCAGCACCGCCCGGACTGGCCCGCGTTGCCTGGACTGGTCCGGGCCGTCTGGGCATGCCATGGGCGGGCAACGAACCAGGGAGACCGCGCGATGGCGCCGGACATCGAGATCACCGTGCTCGACCCCCGCCTGCACGGGTGGGGCCTGCCGCAGCGCCAGTCCGGCATGGCGGCGGCGATCGACCTGCACGCCTGCCTCGACGCGCCGCTGCGCCTCCTGCCCGGCTCGGCCGCGGCGCTGGTGCCGGCGGGGTTCGCCATGCACATCGCCGACCCGGGGATCGCCGCGCTGATCCTGCCGCGCTCCGGGGCGGGGCACCGGCGCGGGCTGGTGCTGGGCAACCTCGTCGGCCTGATCGACCCGGACTACACCGGCCCGGTCCTGGTCAGCGCGTGGAACCGAAACGGCCCCGGCGGCGAGGCCGTGGTGATCGAGCCGGGCGAGCGGTTCGCGCAGATGGTGTTCGTGCCGGTGCTGCACCCGGTGCTGCGGGTCGTGGACGCGTTCTCCGCGCGCAGCGGGCGCGGCGAGGGAGGCTTCGGGTCCACAGGGTAGGCAGGCAAGGTTGAGGCTCCGCCTCAAACTCCGCCAGGGGCAGCGCCCCTGGACCTGCCTCTCCCAAGTAAGGCAGGTCCAGGGGCGGCTCGCCCCTGGCGGGTCCGGGCAGAGCCCGGCCTTGCTTGCTGCCACACCGCTGCCGTCTGCGCACTCACCCTCCTGCGAGGTTCCGGCCTTTCACGCCTGCCTGCCCCCGGTCACCGAACTGCCATGCCGGGCCGCCGTGACAGGGCGCGGTCGCGTGGGCTAAAGCCCCCCGGTCCCCGATGCAGGCGGCGCTCATGTCCGACACGACCTTGCCCGCCCTGGCCTCGGTGCGCAGGCTGCCCAACCTGCTCGACGCCGCGGCGATGATCGTGATCGCCGCCGGGATCGTCGCGCTCGCCACCTCGGCGCGCCACACCCTCGGGCCGATCGGCGCCGGCGGGGCGACGGTGATCCACCTCGACCCGGCCTACCTGCCCGCCTACGCCCTGCGCACCACCCTGCGGATGTTCGCGGCGCTGGCGTGCTCGCTGCTGTTCACCTTCACCTACGCGACCTGGGCGGCGAAGAGCCGTCGCGCGGGCCTGCTGCTGGTGCCGCTGCTCGACATCCTGCAATCCGTGCCGATCCTGGGCTTCCTGAGCTTCACCGTGGTGTTCTTCATGGGCCTGTTCCCCGGGCGCGTGCTCGGCGCGGAGCTGGCGGTGGTGTTCGCGATCTTCACCAGCCAGGCCTGGAACATGGCGTTCAGCCTGTACCAGTCGCTGACCACCCTGCCCGCCGACCTGGACGAGGCGTGCCGCGGCTTCCGCCTGTCCGCGTGGCAGCGGTTCTGGCGCCTGGAGGTGCCGTTCGCGATGCCGGGGCTGGTGTGGAACACCATGCTGTCGCTGTCGGGCGGCTGGTTCATGGTGGTGGCGTCCGAGGCGATCTCGGTGGGCGACACCACGTTCAAGCTGCCCGGCATCGGCTCCTACGTCGCCACCGCGCTCGACGGGCGCGACATCGGCGCGGTGGGCTACGCGATCCTGGCGATGCTGGTGGTGATCCTGCTCTACGACCAGCTGCTGTTCCGCCCGCTGGTCGCCTGGTCGGCGAAGTTCCGCTTCGAGACCACGCAGGTCGCCCAGGCGAAGGATCCGTGGGTGCTGGCGCTACTGCGGCGCACGCAGTTCCTGCGCTGGTGCGTGAACCGCTGCGGCGACCTGTTCACCGCCGTCTCCGGGCTGCGGCTGTCGCCCGGGCTGCGGCCCCGCGCGGCGCGCCTGCCCAGCCGTGCCCGCTCGCGGGCCCTCGACAGGGCGTGGCTCGCGGTGCTCGGCGTGGTCGTCGCGCTGGCGCTGTGGAGGATCGTGGCGTTCTGCTCCGACACGCTGAGCCTGGGCGACCTGGCGACGGCGTTCGTGCTCGGCTGCTACACCCTGGCGCGGGTGCTGGTGCTGATCGTGCTGGCCTCGGCGCTGTGGGTGCCGGTGGGCGTGTGGCTGGGTCTGCGCCCGGTGTGGGCTCGGCGCGCGCAGCCAGTGGTGCAGTTCCTCGCGGCGTTCCCGGCCAACCTGTTCTTCCCGATCTTCGTCGTGGCCATCGTGCACTTCGCGCTCGACCCGCAGATCTGGCTGACGCCGCTGATGATCCTGGGGACGCAGTGGTACATCCTGTTCAACGTCATCGCCGGCGCCGCCGCGTTCCCGGGCGACCTGCAGGAGGTATCGGCGAACTTCCGCGTCGGCGGGCTGCTGTGGTGGCGCCGGGTGATCCTGCCGGGCATCTTCCCGTATTTCGTGACCGGGGTGATCACCGCCTCGGGTGGGGCCTGGAACGCGGCGATCGTGTCCGAGGTCGCCTCGTGGGGCGACACCAAGCTGCACGCCAGCGGGCTCGGCTCCTACATCGCCGACGCCACCGCGGCCGGCAACACGCCGCGCGTGGTGCTGGGGGTCGTGGTGATGTCGGGCTTCGTGGTGACGTGCAACCGGTTCTGCTGGCGCCCGCTCTACGCCTACTCCACCCGCAGGCTGACGCTGTGACGGCCGCGCGCGTGGAAGGGAGCAAGGCCGGGCTCTGCCCGGACCCGCCAAAGGCCAGGAGCCTTTGGAAACCCATCCGTCGAAGTTGTCGGCACCGTCTGTGCCATCCGCTCCAACGGAGGCCGGTCCAGGGGCGGCTCGCCCCTGGCGGAGTCCAGACGCAGAGCCTCTGGCCTTCCTTGCCTCGCTTGCGGGTCCTGCCAGGAGTTTGTGGCATGAGTGCCCCGCCGTTGCGCCGGCCCTGTCCCGCCTGCCCGAGGAGCCGATGATGGACGCAACGCCCGCCGCAGAACCGCTGATGCAGGTCCGCCGCATCCGGCAGGCCTACACCAAGGACTCGGCTGCCGACCTGATCGTGCTCGACGACGTCGACCTGACTCTGCGCGAGGGCGAGATCGTCGGCCTGCTCGGCCGCTCGGGCTCGGGCAAGTCCACCCTGCTGCGCATCGTCTCGGGGCTCATCGCGCCGACCTCGGGCGAGGTGCTGTGGCGGGGCAGGCCGCTGCACGGCCCGGCGCCCGGCGTGGCCATGGTGTTCCAGTCCTTCGCGCTGTTCCCCTGGCTCACGGTGCAGGAGAACGTCGAGATCGGCCTGGAGGCGCAGGGCATCCGCCGCGCCGAGCGGGAGGAACGCGGCGAGGCGGCGATCGACCTGATCGGGCTCGGCGGCTACGAGCGCGCCTACCCCAAGGAGATGTCGGGCGGGATGCGCCAGCGGGTCGGCCTGGCCCGCGCGCTGGTGGTGCATCCCGACCTGCTGCTGATGGACGAGCCGTTCAGCGCGCTCGACGTGCTCACCGCCGAGACGCTGCGCACCGACCTCATCGACCTGTGGAGCGACGGCAAGCTGCCGGTCAAGTCGATCCTGATGGTGACGCACAACATCGAGGAGGCGGTGCTGATGTGCGACCGCATCCTGGTGTTCTCCTCCAACCCCGGCCGGGTCGCCCACGAGCTGAGCGTGCCGTTCCCCCACCCGCGCAACCGCCACGACGCCGCGTTCCGCAAGTTCGTGGACGACATCTACGCGCTGATGACGCGCCGCGCCGCCTCGGTGCCCACACCGATGACGGCCGCCGAGACCGCGGCCGCCGAGGCGCCGACCGCGCTGCACCCGGTGTCGACCAACCTGCTGGCCGGCCTGCTGGAGACGCTGGCGGCCGACCCGTACAACGGCCGTGCCGACCTGCCGCTGCTCGCCGAGCGCCTGCAGCTCGAGTTCGACGACCTGCTGCCGCTGGGCGAGACGCTGCAGCTCCTCGGCTTCGCGGAGTTCGAGGAGGGCGACATCCGCCTCACCGACAAGGGCCGCGAGTTCGTCGACGCAGAGACCGACGCGCGCAAGGAGCTGTTCGGCCAGGCGCTGCGGGCGCGCGTGCGCCTGGCCGCGACGATCCGACAGGTGCTCGACGAGCGCTGGAACCACAAGGCGTCCGCGGTGCGGTTCCGCGACGAGCTGGAGGACCACATGTCGCCGGACTACGCGGACGACACGCTGCGCGCGGTGATCGGCTGGGGGCGGTTCTCGGAGCTGTACGCCTACGACGAGGAGGCGGACCAGTTCTTCCTTGACAAGGAGGAGTAGCGAAGGGGGCGGCAGAACCCGTCGCCGGCTCCGGACGTGCGCCATCCCGCCGGGATTCTCGGCCACGCGGCACCTGCACGCCATCGGGTCGTCGCGCCGTGGCTGCCCGTCGTTTACGCTGGATTCAGGTCCCGCGCGGATTGTGAGGCACAGCCCGATCGCGGACCCAACCTGGGATAGGCAGCTCATGAGCACTCCGGTCGACACACTCTCCCTGTTGCCGGGCGACTCGGAGCCCGAAGGCTGCGACCGGGCGGACAAGGGGCATGGGAGGGGCAGGGTCGATGCCGTGAATCCGAACCTCGTCTCCGTCCTTCGCGGCCCGCCGCCTGACAAGGGGGACGCGCCTCCTGGCGTTGTGGCGGCCGACGGCTCGGGCGCGGCGTCGCGGGTCCGCAGGGCCTGTGCCGCCTGCCGGGAGGGCGGGGAGCTGTTCCCGTTCACGATGGCGTTCCAGCCGATCGTGGACCTGCAGGAAGGCCGGATCGACGCCTACGAGGCGCTGGTACGCGGCCCGGCGAACGAAGGGGCGGCGCATGTGCTGGGGCAGGTCACCCCGGACAACACCTACGCCTTCGACCAGGCGTGCCGGGTGAAGGCGATCGAGCTGGCGGCACGGCTCGGCATCGACCGGCAGCTCAGCATCAACTTCCTGCCCAACGCCGTCTACGAGCCGAAGGCCTGCATCCAGACCACCCTGCGGGCGGCGACGCGCACCGGGTTCCCGAGAGATCGGCTCACCTTCGAGATCCTGGAGTCGGAAAGCATCGCCGACACCGCGCACCTGATGGCCATCATCTCCGAATACCGCCGGCAGGGGTTCAAGATCGCGCTCGACGATTTCGCGACCGGCTACTCCGGGCTGGCGCGCCTGGCCGAGCTGAAGCCGGACATCATCAAGGTCGACCGGGTGCTGGCGCAGGACTGCGACAAGGACCGGGTCCGGCTCGCCATCATCGCCAGCCTGATCGCGCTCGGCACCGAGATCGGCGTCAAGGTCGTGATCGAAGGGGTCGAGCACGCGTCGGAGGTCCGGGCCCTGCGGTCGGCAGGCGCACGGTTCGTCCAGGGGTTCCACTTCGCCCGGCCGATGTTCGAAGGGATCGCGCGCGACAGCGACATCGCCTGGATCGACCCGGGCGGAGCCGGCGCCGCGACCGGCGCGTAGAGGGCCGGGCGCGTAGAGGGCCGGAGCGGGCTCGGTGCGAATGCCCGCCCCGCCTGCTTCAGGCCTCGAACAGGCCCTGCCCGATGAACCCATTGCCCTGCGCCCCGCCCGGACAGGCGAACAGCCCGCCGCCGGTGTGGGTGACGTACTGGTTGAGCATGTCGAGCCTCGACATCTGCTCGAACACCGGGATGAAGCCGGCGCGCGGGTCGCGCTGGTAGCAGATGAACAGCAGGCCGGAGTCGTATTCCAGGCCCTGGCGCCACGGCGGCCAGCGCTCGGCCACCATGTTGACGCCGTCGTTGTAGGAGTAGCCGCGACGCAGCATGTCGGCACCGCCATTGCTGGCCGCCGCGGCGAGGCGGACATGCGCCGTGTCGGGGATCACGGAGTTGCCGTCGGCGTCCACGGCGTCGAGGTCGAGCGGGTCGAACTCGCTGGTGCCGCCGAGCGGGGCGCCGGACACCTTGTGGCGCCCCATGACCTGCTCCTGGAACTCGGTGTCGGTGGCGTCCCAGTGCTCCAGCGCCACGCGGATGCGGCGCACGACCAGGTAGCTGCCGCCGCGCATCCAGGCGGGGCCGTCCTCGCCCACCCAGACGGCGTCCTTGGTGGCGGGCCGCACCGCGCCGCCCACGCTCTCCTCGGGGCGCCGCGACAGCGGGTTCTGCGTGCCGTCCTTGAAGCCCATCAGGTTGCGCGGCGTGTCGTTGGCGGCGAAGTTCGCGGAAAACCCGGACTGCACCCAGCGCAGCACGGCGACGCCTCCGGCGATGCGGGCGAGCTGGCGCACGGCATGGAACGCGACCTGCGGGTCGTCGGCGCAGGCCTGCACGGACAGGTCGCCGCCGGTGCGGGCCTCCTGCATCTGGTCGCCGTTGAAGCGGGGCAGGTCGACCAGCGCCTCGGGCCGGCGCGAGGCCAGCCCGTAGCGGTCCTGGCCGTCGCGCACGAACAGCCCCGCGCCGAAGCCGAAGGTCACGCTGAGCCGGGCCGGCGCCAGGCCGAACGCCTCTCCGCTGTCCCCGGCCGGCCTCGGACGCGGCGGAATCGCGGGGTCGGCGCCAGGGTCGGGGGCAGGCGCGGGGCTGTCGGGCTGCGCCGCCTCGCCGCGCGCCATGTGCTCCGCGGCCAGGGTCCAGCGCGCCAGCAGCGCCGCGACCTCGGCCTGCCTCGTGGTCGTCAGGTCGAAGGCGGCGAAGTAGGTGTGGCTCTGAAGCGGCGTCAGGATGCCGGCCTGGCGGGCGCCGCGGAACGGCACGCTCTCCTGGCGGCCCGGCCCCTGGCTGGCGGCGGTGATGCCCTTCGCGGCCGCGTCGGCGGGCGGCGCGTCGCGAGGCACGTCACCCTGGGGCGCGGCCCTGGCGACGCCCGCAAGGCCGGCCGCAAGCCCGCCGGCCAGCCCGCCCGCCAGGAAGCCGCGGCGCGACGCGAACGGGCACCCGGTCATCGCAGATCCCCCGCAGCCGACACGCGCCTCATCGCTATCTCCGCGCCTGCACGAGCGTGTTCATGTCGTCCTGCACGAAATAGAACCCCTCGCCGTCGAGCATCATCGCCATCCCGAACAGGTCGCCGCTGCCGGGCGGCTGCTGCGCGCGGTCGGTGTCGATCCAGCGCGCGGCGAGCTGGCGCCCGTCGGCCGGATCGACTTCCACCACCTGGCCGTTGAGGCCGTTGACCACCAGCAGGTGGCCGTTGGGCGCCGTCACCAGCGCGAGCGGACGCCGGATGAAGCCGTCCTTCGTAACCTCGCGCCCGGTGCCCGCGCTGGTGGTGCGGGTGGTGGCGTCGGGGATCGCCACCACCCGGTTGCCGATCGCGTCGGAGACGAACAAGGTGTCGTCCGCGCCCATCGCAAGGCCGGTCGGCCCGATCACGAACACCGCCTTGTCGGCCTGCTCGCCGAAGCCGTCGGCGACCACGGTCTGGCTGATCGCGACCGGGGCCCGGCCTGCGGGGATGTCCAGCTCGATGCGCAGCACGGTGGCGCGGTTCACCACCTCCTGGCCGGGCGCCCCGACGCCGAAGCCGGTCATGCTGACGAACAGCGTCGCGTGCTCGCCGCGATCCACCACCGCCATGTTGCCCCACGGGCCGTTGATCGCGGGGCCGGCGATCACGCCGGCGAGCTGGCCCTGGTTGTCGAGCAGCAGCAGGCAGCCGTCCTTCTTGGTGGCCGTGGTGCCGTCGTCGCTGGGCAGGCTGCCGACGACGCTCCAGCCCGAGCGCAGCACCGCGAGCGCCGTGGTCAGGCCCACGCCGCCCGGGCAGGACGGCAGGTGGCGCGGCAGGGAGGCGAACACCGACAGCCTCTTCGTCGCTGGCTCGTAGGCCACGATCGTGGTGCCGAGGCCCTGCAGGTTGTTGCTGTCGTTGAAGTTGGTGACCAGCACGTCGCCCTCGTGCAGCCGGCCGCTGGTGACCGGGGAGACCACGACGGCATAGGGGTTCTGGTCGCCGTTGCGCGGCACGGTCGAGGTCAGCGTGGACTGGCGCCGGATGTGCGCGAGCCAGCTCTGCCCCGCGTCGGGCGTCTGGTCGGCGCGAGCGGGCGCCGCGCACAGCGCGGCACCGAGTCCGAGCGCCAGCAGGCCGCGCGAGACGCTGGTCGGGACGTGGCGTGTCATGGCATCAAGTCTCCCGGCTGCCGGCCCGGTCGGACCGCGCGCACCGTGTAACTGCGAGTGAGTTGCATCTAGCAAGGCCGGCCCTGGCAATCAAGAACCGTTCGCAACATCGGCGTCGCCATGCTGTGCCGTCAGCAGGCAGGGCTGGGCTCTGCCCAGACCCGCCATGCCTGAGGCCTTTGGAAGCCCCCTTTTGGTAAGGGTTCCCAAAGGCTTGCCTTTGGCGGAGTCCAGAGGCGGAGCCTCTGGGTAGTGGGTCAGTTTGCCCCCATGATCGTCGTAGGGCAGTGCAAGGCCCGGAAGGGACGCAAAGATTGGGGCTCTGCCTCAAACTCCGCCAAAGGCAAGCCTTTGGGATCCGTCACTTAGGCAAATGGGTTTCCAAAGGCCTCAGGCATGGCGGGTCTGGGCAGAGCCCGGCCTTGCTTGCTGCAAGGCTGCCTGCGCCCTGCCGCCGACGCGTTTCAGACTGACCCACTACCAGCCTCTGGCCTTG
>JAABUO010001400.1_pt1 | contig 31916 bp, 35 predicted proteins | sample 5559291 | NCBI WGS metagenome assembly JAABUO01 (sample SAMN10711878, study PRJNA513372) | rock metagenome | isolation source: Antarctica rocks | place: Antarctica: Victoria Land, Finger Mt sud | reverse complement strand
GCATGACCTCCAACTGGGCAACCGTCAAGTGCAGCACGGCGGCACGTTCGTAAAGCAGTTCTTTGAGCCGCGTTTCCACGTCACCGACAAGCATTGGCTTTCGGTACTTGACGCACCAAACGAAGTGGTAGTTGAGGTTGAAAACGCCTCCCGCTGTCTTCCTGTATCTCTCTTGCGGCATGTATCTCTCTTGCGGCATGACTCTATTATACCGCAGGTGTTATATAAATGTCAACTGCTTAACGAAAACGGAAAGGAAATCGCAGGGCAGGAATACGCCTTCGGCAGACAGGAAGGCATTCCCCAGACGGCTAAAGATTAATCCTAAAGCCGCCAGTCCCCTGCCTTATTCTCTATGGTTCTCTCAGCGTATGCGCCTCAGAGTTCGCGACCCGGCGCGAAAATCCTGCCTGATCTATGCGGCGTCATCCTTGCTCCCCTTCCCTCAGCAGGCTGTCAAGGTCGAGCCGCCGCGTGTGCATTGCAAGGCTCCCGTCAGCCGTTCTCGGCCATTCCGCCTGCGGTCGGTCCCAGTATAGCTCCACCCCGTTGTCGTCCGGGTCGCGCAGGTACAGCGCCTCGCTGACGCCGTGGTCGCTCGCGCCTTCCAGTGGAACGCCTGCCGCGATCAGACGGCGCAGGGCGTCGGCCAGGGCGGCGCGGGTCGGGTACAGGATCGCCAGGTGGTACAGGCCCGTAGCGCCGGGGGCGGGGACGACCCGCCCCCGCTTTCCCAGGTGTTCAGGCCGATGTGGTGGTGGTAGCCGCCCGCCGAGAGGAAGGCGGCGCTGTCGCCGACGCGCTGCGTCACCCCAAAGCCCAGCACGCCCTGGTAAAAGTCCAGCGCCCGCCCCAGGTCGGCGACCTTGAGGTGGACGTGGCCGATGCGGACCTGGGGATCGAGCGGGCCGGAAACGTCTTTGCTGTCTGGGATTGTCATGTCATGTTCCTCAAGCGCCGAACACGGGGCCGGGGATGATCTCCATCACGCCGCCCTCGTCGGCGATGAGCCTCTGGACGCGCGTGAAACGGTCTTCCAGTGTTCCCGTTTCTTCATCCTCATCCCCTTCGTCATCCAACAGCTCTCCCGCCGCCCCCATCGCGCCGCGCTCCGTCGCGTGCGCTGACGCCGTGAGGCTGCCGTCGCGGTAGACGGCCAGGATGAACACGCCTGGGTCGGCCTGCGCCTCCGCGAATTTGCCGATGCCGAACCCCGTGAACGGCGGGTCTTCTTCTTTGTGTGCCATGCGGCGATTATACCCGCCCTTTCCGTACCCACCCGTTCTTCCAATGCCCCATCCGGGGGTAAAATCATAGAAGGCAAAAAACTATAGCGTCTGCAAGAAAGGTCAACAGTCATGGCTCAGAAAGCTACATCTCACCCCACGGGCTTTTTCCACACCGTCTTTTTCTGGATGCGGGAGGGGGCCGAGCCGCAGGACGCCCCCAAACTCGCCCAGGGATGCGCGACCTTCTTGTCGGACATCCCTGGGGTGCTGCGCCTCACGGTCGGCTTCCCCGCCGGCACAGCGCGCGGGGTGGTGGACAATTCGTATGGGGTGGCGCTGCTCGTCGAGTTCGCGGATCAGCATGCGCATGACGTTTATCAGGATCACCCTGATCACCTGCGCTTCATCGCCGAGTGCAGTCCGCTGTGGAGCCGCGTCCAGGTGTATGATACGCGGCCACAGGCAGGTTGATGCCCGGCTAAAAAGGCCGAAAACTTTGATCGAAAAAGCGCCGGCATCCTAATCTTGGGATGCCGGCGCTTGATTGTTTCTATGCCGAAGGCGAGACTCGAACTCGCACGCCCTTGCGAGCACTGCGACCTGAACACAGCGTGTATACCATTTCACCACTTCGGCGTTTGGGGTCAGGATGGCGTTATTATACCGAGTGGGGACGGGGTTGTCAAGAGGGAGAATGTAGCAAACAATAGTTTGTGCTTGACAAAGAAAAGACTGTGCCTTATACTAGGCACAGAGAGGTTTAATTCCGGCCCGCGCCGGGAACGCCGCACCGCCGCGACGAAGCCTCTCCGAAGATCTCCACTGAAGATCCGGGCGGTTTCCACCGATGATTGACTCCATGCGCCCTCGCACTTTTTTTGCCTGTCGTCCGGCTCATCTTTTCCAGAGCCGATTTTCCAATGGGAACGCACACAAAGTTTGCCTATCTGCATGACGTCCGTGAGCATGAATTTCGTCAGGAATTTCGTGAGGAGGACCGTGATTTGATCCGACGCCGACCCGCCGCGCTTGCAGCCGCCCTGGCCTGCGCCGTCTTTTCCGCGCACGCTTGCCGCGCGGCCCAGACCCCTTCCGCCGATCCCGCCGTGACCCAGCCCGCCTCTGCGGACAGTGAGGCTTCGCAGGCCGCGCCTGCCGGAAGCGCCGTTTCCACATCCCATTCCACCCGTCGCTACCATCGCCGCCACCCTTCGCGCCGTGGGGCTGCCCGCAGCCTGCCCTCGCGCGGGGCCGGCTCCGCTGCCGAGCAGCAGGCCAGCGTGGTCGGGCGGCTTGCCATGGTCACCAGCGACAAGGCGGTCATCATCGCCGGCCGCGAGGCGGCAGGGCGCGTCCTGTCCGTCTGCCCCAAAGGCCAGTACCTGGACCTTTGCGGCCAGACGCCGACGCAGTACGCCGTGCTGATGGTGGACCATTCCCTGGGCTTCGTGCTTAAGTCCGATGTCCAGCTCCTCGACTACCAGGTCGTCAACAGCGCGCCCGACGGATCGGGCGACGGGACGCCGGGGGCGGTCGGCAGCGCCCTGGGCCAGTCCCTGGTGCAGTCGGCATTCGGCTACCTCGGCGTCCCCTACGTCTGGGGCGGCAACACCGCCGCCGGCATTGACTGCTCCGGCTTCGTCAAGGCTGTCTACGCCGCCCACGGCATCACCCTGCCGCGCCATTCGGGCGACCAGGCGACGGTCGGCTACGACGTCCCCAAGGCCGACTGGTCCCGGTGGGTCCCCGGCGACCGGATGTACTTCGCCTGCCACCACGCCGACATTGACCACACCGGCATGTACATCGGCGACGGCCGCTTCATCCATTCCTCGATGGGCCACGGCCAAGCGGTCGCGATTGACCGCGTGGACGGTGCGTACTACGCCGAGCATCTGGTCTGCGTCCGCCGCTCCCGCGAGCTGGTGGACGCCGCCCCCGCGACCGCTTCCGCCGATGACGCGGAAAACAGCCAGCGCTGACCCCGTTTCCGACAAAGAGCCGTCCCCGTGGGCGGCTTTTTTTGTCGAATCGCCGCCTTCCGAGAAAAGACGCCATGCCCCTGCCCCGCGACCGCGCGCTCTTCGTGCTCCTGCTGCTGGCCGCGCTCCTGGGCCTGGCGTACAACGCCGTCATCCTGCTGGGCTACGGGCCGGACGAGCCGCGCCACCTCGCCTACGTTGAGCTGCTCTTCCGCGAGCACACGTTCCCCCGGCAGAACCCGGACGGGACTGAGTACGCGGGCGCGCATTCCTACCACCCGCCGCTGTACTACCTGATCCTACTGCCGTTCTATGCGCTGCTGCGCGTCCTGCCGCTGGCCGGGACATGGCACGCGCTGCGCCTGGTCAGCCTCGCCCTCTGCCTGCTGTCCCTGCCTTTCCTCTGGCAGATCGCCCGGCGGGCGGGCGGAGGGGACCGGATGTTCGCCGCCCTGGTCGTCGCCCAGATCGCCCTGCTGCCGATCTTCGGCATGACCGGAGGGATCGTCAACAACGACAGCGCCCTGCTATTGGCCGTCTCCGTCTTCCTCTGGCTTCTGGCCGTGAAGTATCCCGACGATGTGGGGTGGAAGTCCGCCCTCATCCTCGGCGTCTGCTTCGGCCTGGGTGGGCTGTGCAAGGGCACCGCCTTTTTGTGTGACTTCGCCGCCCTGGGGGCCTACCTGTGGACGCAGAACGGGGCGCGCGGCCTGCGTTCGCCGCGTCCCTGGCTGCGGCTTGGGCTGGTCCTCGGCGTCGCCGCCGTCATCGCCGGCCCGTGGTACGCGCGCAACGTCTTCCTCTACGGCTCCTGGCAGCCGGTCCCGCGCGGCTTCTCGCCCGCCGATATGGGCTGGCTGCCCCGCGCCGAGTACGGCCCACTCCTTCAGATGTTCCACCCCAACTTCCCGCCGCTGCTGGGGCAGGCGACGTGGGGCATCTTTTACAGTCTCTGGTCTCAGAAGGACTGGATTCCCCCCGCCCTGCGCCTGGGCGTCTACCTCGCCTTCGCCGCCTACTGCCTGGCCGCACTGGTCGGCGCGGCGCGGCGCAAGTGGGGGCGCAAAGCCTCCTCGGAGGACACTCCCGCGGCTGCCGAAGACCGCGCGGCGCGCATCGCGCTCTGGAGCAGCGCCGCCGCGTTTGCCGTCACCGCCCTCGCCTGCCTCCAGATCGCCCTGTTCGTCCACTGGGGCCAGGCGGAAGGCGGGCGCTACCTCCTGCCCGCGCTGGCCGGCCTGAGCATCCCGCTGGCGCGCGGCTGGCGCGGGCTGATCGGCGCGCATCGGTTGCCCGCCCTCCTCGCCGCCTGGTGCGCGGCCCTGCTGGCCCTGAACGGCCTGGCGTTCTACTGGCTGCTGCACTACCTGAACCCGACGTTCGGGCCGAAAGGGTAGCCATGAGCGACGCGCCGCCCGTGCAACTGTCCGTGCAACTGTCGGTGGAACTGTCCGTCGTGATGCCCTGCCTGAACGAAGCCGCGACGCTGGCCGCCTGCATCGGCAAGGCGCAGCGCGCCCTGCACGACGACCAAATCGCCGGCGAGATCATCGTCGCCGACAATGGCAGCGCCGACGGCTCCCCCGACATCGCCGCCGCCCTGGGCGCGCGCGTGGTCGCCGTCCCGGAGCGCGGCTACGGCAGCGCATTGATGGGCGGCATCGCCGCCGCACGGGGCGAGTACGTCGTCATGGGCGACGCCGACGACAGCTACGACTGGTCCGTGCTCCGCCCTTTCCTGGACAAGCTGCGGGCGGGCGCCGACTTGGTCATGGGCGACCGCTTTGCGGGCGGCATTGAGCCGGGCGCGATGCCGCCGCTGCACCGGTATCTGGGCAACCCCGTCCTCACCGGGCTAGGCCGGCTCTTCTTCCACAGCCCCGTCCACGACTTCCACTGCGGGATGCGCGGCTTCCGCAAGGCGGCTATTTTAAATCTGGACCTACGGACGACCGGCATGGAGTTTGCGAGCGAGATGGTAGTCAAGGCCACCCTCGCCCGGCTGCGCCTCGCGGAAGTGCCGGTGACGCTGGCACCCGACGGTCGGGGCCGGCCGCCGCACCTGCGCTCCTGGCGCGACGGCTGGCGGCACCTGCGCTTTCTGCTGCTTTACAGTCCGCGCTGGCTGTTTTTGTATCCGGGCGCGTTCTTCATGGCGCTGGGCCTGACCGTGGGACTGTGGCTGCTGTCCGGCCCCCGAGCCGTGCTGGGCGTGACGTTTGACGTCCACACCCTGCTGTATGCGGCCATGGCACTGGTGGTCGGCTTCCAGGGCGTCGTTTTCGCCGTCTTCACCAAGATCTTCGCCGTCAGCGAAGGGCTGCTACCGGAAGACCCCCGCTTGACCCGCTTGTTTCGTTATGTGACACTGGAAACGGGCCTGCTGGTGGGCGGCCTGCTGCTGCTGGGGGGGCTGGCCGGCTCCGTCTATGCCCTGCACGTCTGGAGCGGGCGCGCGTTCGGCCCGCTCGACCCATCCCGGATGCTGCGCCTGATCATCCCCTCCGTCACCGCCCTGATGCTGGGCGGCGAGGCCGTCCTGTCCTCCTTCTTCCTCAGCATTTTGGGGCTGCGCCGCCGATGACCGACTACGGAAAAGACGAAGCTGAATTCGACCGCTACGCCGAGGACTACGACGCCGCGCTGGCCCAGGGCTTGTCCGTGTCCGGCGAGGACAAGAACTTTTTCGCCCGTGGCCGTATTGCCTTTCTCGCCGCGTGCCTGGCCCGACTGCCCTACGAGGCCCCGCGCGCCGTGCTGGACTTCGGCTGCGGCACTGGATCGGCAACGCCGTTTTTGCTCGACCTGCTGCGCGCCGAATCCGTCTTGGGCGTGGACGTTTCCGCCGCCTCCCTGTCCGTCGCCCGGCGCGACTTCGGCGATGCCCGCGCGCGGTTCCTGCCGCCCGGCGAGGCCCCGCCGTCCGCCGACAGGGACCTGGCCCATTGCAACGGCGTCTTCCACCACATCCCGCCCGCCGAGCGTCCCGCCGCCGTGCGCTACGTCGCCGAGTCGTTGCGTCCCGGCGGCCTGTTCGCCTTCTGGGAGAACAACCCCTGGAACCCCGGCACCCGCTACGTCATGGACCGCTGTCCCTTCGACGGCGACGCGGTCACGCTGACGCCGCCCGAGGCGCAAGCCCTGCTTCAGTCGGGTGGCCTGGAGATCGTCCGCACCGATTTTCTTTTTCTGTTCCCACGCCTGCTGCGCGCCCTGCGCCCCGTCGAGCCATGGGTCTCGCGTCTGCCGCTCGGCGCGCAGTACCAAGTCCTGTGCCGTAAGGCTTAACTAAAAAGGCTTGACAAACCCGCCCCGCGCCCGGTATACTGCCGCAACAATGATTACCGCCGTGACAACCCTGTCGCTGCGTCGCCGCGTGCGTGCTCTGGGAAGTGCGCCCGCGACACGCCAAGCGTGACGCCGCCTCGTTTGTAAGTGACTGAACAAGTGACTATAGCGAGCCGTGGGCCACTTCCCTCCCCGACCTGGGGACCGGAAGCGATGGCGCGCGGCTTGTGTGTTCTTGGAACACGTTCTGGAGAAACGCCGCCCGCCCATCTTGACTTAAGAGAGCGCGCGGCGTTTTTCTTTTTCTGTTTGGGAGGCAGGGACGTGGAAGCGGACGGTGTTGCACTGCGGGAGCGGCTGTACGGGTGGCTGGATTGGCGGCAGGCCAGCGCCATTCTGGACATCGGCTGCGGAAACGGCGATGACCTGAGACGCCTGGGGGCGCGAGCGCCCGAAGCCGCGCGGCTTGTCGGCATAGACTCGTCGGCCACAGCGATTGAGGCCGCCCGCGCCGCCACGGCGGGGGAGGCGCGCTTCGCCTGGCACCAGCACGATGTCTCGCTGGGGCTGCCGTTCGCGGACGGCGCGTTCGATGCGCTCTTTTCACTGAACCTGCTGGAATGCGTCCCCGACAAGGCCGCCCTTCTGCGCGAGATGGCCCGCGTCCTGCGCCCCGGCGGCGCGGTCGTCTGCGCGCACTGGGACTGGGACACGCAGACGCTGGACGGCGCGAACAAGGCGCTGGTCCGGCGCATCGTCCAGACCTTCAGCGACTGGCAGCAGGGGTGGATGGCCGCGAGTGACGGCTGGATGGGCCGCCGCCTGTGGCCGACGTTTCAGCAGTCCGGCCTGTGGACGGGCCGCATCGAGACATACACGCTGACCAACACAGTGTTCGCGCCGGGCTGGGTTGGTTATGAGCAAGTGCAAGCCTTCGGTGCCCTGGCCCGGCGCGGCCTCATCTCGGCAGATGACTACGCGCGCTTCCGGGACGACATCGCGGCCCAGGCCATGCGGGGCGAATACTTCTACAGCATCACGCTGTACGTCTATGTGGGGCAGAAACTATGACAGAGAAACTCAGAGCCGGCATCGTCGGCGTGTCGGGCTACGGCGGCGGCGAACTGGCGCGCCTGCTCCTCGCCCACCCGCACGCCGCCCTGACCTATGTGACTTCGGGCACCTACGCCGGAAGGCCCCTGCGCGCGGCCCTGCCCGGCGCATCTCCGTCCGACCTGGTCTGCGAGGAGTTCGACCCCGCCGCCTGCGCCGACGGGTGCGACCTCGTGTTCCTGGCGGGCGAAGCGGGCCTGGCGATGAAGGTCGCCCCATTGCTCCTGGAAGCGGGCAAGAAGGTCGTGGACCTGAGCGCGGACTTCCGCCTGAAAGACCCCGCTGTTTACAAAGAATGGTACAAGGCCGAGCACACCGCGCCGCACCTGCTGAAAGAGGCGGTTTACGGGCTGCCGGAGGTCACGAAGAAAAGTACCATTCAGAAAGCGTGTCTCCTCGCCAACCCCGGTTGTCATGTGACGGCGGCAGTTTTGGGCCTTGCACCGTTGCTGAACATGGAGATTGTCGAAGCGAAGTCGCTGATCGTGGATAGCTATTCGGGGGTGTCAGGCGCGGGAAGGTCTAAGTTTGGCTTGGACTACCATTTCAGCGAGGTCAACGAGAGTATGCGGCCGTATGGCGTCGGCGGCGTCCACCGGCACACGCCGGAGATCGAGCAGGCTCTTTCCTGGCTGGGGGGGGAAGACGCCTTAGTAACCCTGACGCCGCACTTGGCTCCCATCACGCGCGGCATTCTGACGACCGCTTATGCGACGCCGAGACAGGGGACGCCCGCCGAGATGCTCAATAGTCTACACGCGCGCTACAGAGGATGGTACAAGGATGCGCCCTTTGTCACCGTTCTCGACCCCGGCCAGTTCCCAGCTACTAAGCACGTCTACGGGACCAACTTCTGCCACATCGGGCTGGCGGTGGACAGGCGCACGAACCGGGTCATCGTCGTGTCCGCCATTGACAACCTGGTCAAAGGCGCGGCGGGGCAGGCGGTCCAGAACATGAACCTGATGTGCGGGTTCGACGAAACGGCGGGGCTGACCATGAGCGCGGTGTGGCCGTAATCCTACCCCCGCGACAAGTCGCGACCCCTCCCTGTTAGGGAAGGGTGAAGACAAAGAGCACCGACCCACGTCCTACTTCCTAACCCTCCCTTAACAGGGGAGGGTCGCCGCTCGCGGCGGGGAGAGGTTCTTGCGGCGGGGAGAGGTTCCGAAAGGCCATTCCGAGGACATTCAACCATATGGAACTGAGCGGCATGGAAATCAGCGGCATGGAGATCATCGGCGGGGGCATCGTCGCCCCCAGGGGCTTCAAGACGGCGGGGGTCTACTGCGGCATCAAGCGCAAGCGCAACGACCTCGCCCTCATCGTCTCCGAGGTGGACGCCGTCGCGGCGGGCGTCTTTACGACCAACATCGTCCAGGCGCCGTGCATCGTCAGCAACCAGACGCACTTGCAGGACGGCCTGGCCCGCGCGGTCGTCGTCAATTCCGGCAACGCCAACGCCTGCAACGGCGAACAGGGATGGGCCGACGCCGTGGCGATGGTGACCCTGGCCGCCGACGCCCTCGGCCTGCCGCACCGGCGCGTGCTGTCGGCCTCAACCGGCGTCATCGGGACCAAGCTGCCCATCGAGAAGATCGCGGCGGGCATCCCCTCCGCCGTGGCGAAGCTGCACGGCGAGACCTGCGACGACGCCGCCCAGGCGATCATGACGACGGACACGTTTCTCAAGCAGGTCGCGGTCGAGTTCCCTTTGGAAGGCGGCAAGACCGCCCGGCTCGGCGCCATCGCCAAAGGGTCCGGCATGATCGCCCCAAACATGGCGACCATGCTCGGCTTCCTGACCACCGACATCGCCATCGAGCAGCCCGTTCTCCAGGAGATGCTGCGCCGCGTCTGCTGGTACACCTTCAACTCCATCACCGTGGACGGCGACACGTCCACCAACGACATGGTGCTGGCCCTCGCCAACGGACTGGCCGGCAACGCCCCCATTGACAGCCTCGAAAGCGCCGATGCTCGCGCGTTCGAGAAGGCCCTGTATAGCGTCTGCCTCCACCTCGCCAAAGAGATCGCCCGCGACGGCGAGGGCGCGACCAAACTCGTCGAAGTCACCGTCCAGAACGTCGCCGTCCCCGACCGCCTCCGCCAGACCTACGCCGCCAGCGGCCTGGAGATGACCCCGGAACAGCGGGCGGGCTTCCCGCGCTCGGTCGCCAAGACCATCGCCAACTCGCCGCTCGTCAAAACCGCCCTGTTCGGCAACGACCCCAACTGGGGCCGCATTCTCGCCGCCACGGGCCGCGCCGGCATCGCCTTCGACCCCGAGCGCGTCGAGATCGCCCTGGCCGGCACGACCGTCTACCGCAACGGGATGCCCACCGGCTTCAATGGCTACGTCGTTTCCGAAGCCATGAAGGCCAAAGAAGTGCAAATCCTGGTAGACTTCCACCAGCCTAGCGGCGAAACGGCGACCGTTTGGACCTGCGACTTTTCCTACGACTACGTCAAGATCAACGCCGAGTATCATACCTAAAGGAGCAAAACCGCCATGACAATGACCGCAGAAGCGATCTACGAAGACGGCGTGCTGCGCCTGTTGACCCCAGTGCCGTATGCCAACGGCACCCGCCTCACGGCAGCACTGACGACCCAGCCGATGGCGGGGAATGTGGACGCCGCCTACCTGCTGACCCTGCCCCGCGCGGAGCGCAACCGCATCCTGGCGGAAGCGGCGGAAGCCGCCGCGCCCGAGTACGAGGCCGACCTCGCCCTGCCTGTTTCGGAGCGCGAATTGACCGCCTTCACTGCCCTGGATGGCGAACCGTTTTTGGAAGACACCACGGAGGAAACCCATGCCGATCAGTCCAATCAGTCCAAAGCGCGGTGAAATCTGGCAGGTAGACTTGGACCCGACCGTTGGCTCCGAGCTTCAGAAATCCCGCCCTTGCGTTGTCGTCAGCGCCGACGGGGTCGGGCGGCTGCCGGTGCGCCTCGTCGTGCCCCTGACCGGGTGGAAACCGGCCTACGGCGGCTATCCGTGGTGTGTTCAGGTGAATCCCAGCGCTGCCAATGGGCTGACCAAAATGTCCGCCGCCGACACCTTTCAGACGCGGGCCGTGTCCGTGCTGCGGATGTCCGCGCGATTAGGGGAACTGCCGGAGGCGACGATGGCCGCCATCGCCAAAGCCGTCGCCGTCTGTGTAGACTACGAGCCATGAGCATGGCGAAACGGCGACGACCTGGACCTGCGACTTCAGCTACGACTACGTCAAGATCAACGCTGAGTACCATACTTAAAGGAGTAAATTTCCATGACTATGACATTAGAGTTGTGGTGCAATTATTCAGTCTCTTGACTCAGGAATGGCTTTTCTTGCCGCTTGGAGCGGCTGTGAGGCCCCTGGTGACGATAAATTGACAAGATTTTCATTCAGGAAGCTATAATGCGCTCAGGGAGCCTTACAGAGCCAAAAGGCTTATTTGCACCACAACTCTAATAGACGCAGTCTATGAGGCGGGCGTTTTTCGCCCGCTGGAGCAGATGGATTTGACGGAAGGCCGGTATGTCAAACTCACAGTAGACGCCGAAGACGCGGCCCTTGCCTCACCCTCCGGCTCTGATCCCAGCCACATTGCCGGGATCATGAGTGAGGCGGAAACGCAGGCGCGTATGGAGATCGTGCAGGCAATCACTGCCCTTGCCGTGTCGCATGGTCGTCTGGAGACTGCCAGCCGTGACCACGATCAGTTTCTGTATGGTGCCGAGGGAGCGCAATGAAGTTTGCTGACACCGGGGGCTGGTTTGCGCTGTTCGTGCCGGACGACCTGAACCATGCGGCTGCCGCGACTTGGTTCGCGCAGCAGCGGCAGCCGCTATTCACGACGGATTATGTGGTGGATGAAACTCTCACGCTTTTCAGATCACGCGGCCAGTCTACAGCCGCACTTGCGCTCGGCCAGCAATTTTTTGGCGGCTCGTTCGCAACGATCTATTATCTGACTGAAGACGACATCCGTGCCGCCTGGCAGGTCTTCTCGCGCTACGCCGACAAAGAGTGGAGCTTTACGGACTGCACCAGCAAAGTTGTCATGGAGAAACTGAGCATTACCGAGGCGTTCGCCTTCGACCAACACTTTCGCCAGTTCGGTACGGTCACAGTCGTGCCGTAACTATGTCAGGATCAGCGCCGAGTACCACAAATGAACTACCAAGACTACATCATGATTGAACCCGGAAAGCGCAGCGGCAAGCCCTGCATCCGGGGTCTGCGAATCACCGTCTATGACGTGCTGGAATATCTCGCGTCCGGCATGACCCAGGCCGAAATCCTGCAAGATTTCCCGGACCTGACGGCGGAAGACCTCCGCGCCTGCCTGGCCTTCGCGGCGGATCGCGAGCGTAAACTTGTTGCGACGGCCTTATGAAGCTGCTCTTTGATGAAAACCTGTCCCCGCGCCTTGTCCCGCTGTTGGCGGACACTTATCCTGGCTCGTTCCATGTCCGAGACGTGGCCCTGCAAAGTGTGGATGATGAACTCGTGTGGCAGTATGCTCAGGAAAACGGATTGATCATCGTCTCGAAAGACTCAGACTTCCATCACCGCAGCCTGCTGTTCGGCTTCCCGCCGAAAGTGATCTGGATACGGCGCGGCAACTGTTCGACCAGGGACATCGAGGCGATGCTCCGCACCTGCCAGCCGCAGATCGAGCAGTTTGGCGCTGATCCGCTGGGTGCATTCCTGGTGCTGTCATGAGGGAAGGGGAGTATGAAAGAACTGTTTCGGGTTCAGAGACCGGGGGCGACACCTCAAGAGTTAGCCGATTTACAGGTCGCCCTCGGCTACGATTTGCCCCGTGTTTACTTGAGCTTCTTGACAGAGACGAACGGCGCGGAATGGTGCATCCACAATGGGAATAGTGGTGACTGCTTGGCACTGTGGCAGGTGAACGAGATCGTCACCTTGAACCAGGCATATCAGATACAACGCTGGCTTCCTCATGCCTTAGCCATTGAGTCCACTGGAGGTGGCGATGCTATTGTTCTCAACAGGTCCTCTTTGTCTCACCCAGACTCCTGGCCCATTGCTAGGGTTGGTTTCGGCGCTCTTGATGTGGACGAAATGACTTTGCAGGCAAGTAGTTTCGCTCATTGGGCAGGTAATGAGTTTCGATTGATTCAAAGGTGACTAACACAGCACCACTTCGCAGAGGAAGCAACATGGCGACCGTTCTTGAGAAACAAGCCGACCCAACAAAGCAGCCGCCCGCGCGGAAGATGACCTACGAAGAGTTCTTGGAGTGGGCGGATGAAGACACCTACGCCGAGTGGGTAGACGGGGAGGTCGAACTAATGAGTCCGGCAAGCGCAGAGCACCAGGACATTTCCGTCTTTATGACGCGCCTTCTCGCTGAGTTCGCCGAAGAGCATGACGCCGGCAAGATACTGACCGCCCCATTCCAGATGAAGCTGGCGAACGTCCGGCGTGGACGTGAGCCGGACCTATTGTTCATCCTGAAGCGTAACTTGACAAATCTTAAGCGCAACTTCTTGGACGGCCCTGCCGACCTGGCAATTGAAATTGTCTCGCCGGAAAGCGTCCTGCGTGACCGGGGCGCGAAGTACGCCGAGTACGAGGCGGGCGGCGTCCGCGAATACTGGATTTTAGACCCGGAAACGCGGCGGGCCGACTTCTTCGTGCTGGACGCCGAGGGCCGGTATCAGCGGGCGCAGCCGGACGCAGGCGGGCGGTACGGGAGCGCGGTCCTGCCGGGCTTCTGGATCAACGTCGGCTGGCTCTGGCAGACGCCCTTGCCGCCGGTGCGGCAGGTGCTGCGGGAATGGGAGGCGGCGTGATGGGTGGAATGAAACTGCATACTTCCGCGCCATTAGCGGACTATCTGAAGCCGACGCCCTGGGTGGACTTTGACCACTCCGAGGTGCAGGCGCATCTTGCGGCGAATCCGGGCGACGGGCGTTCGGAGGAGGCGGTCATCCGGGAGGAGTTTGAGTTCGTCCGGGACCGGGTGGCGCACTCGTGGGACATCGGGAGCCGCCGAGTGACGGGCCGCGCGTCTGACGTGCTGCGGCACCGGGAAGGCATCTGCTATGCCAAGTCGCACCTGCTGGCGGCCTTGCTGCGGGGGCGGGGCCTCCCGGCGGGGTTCTGCTACCAACGGCTGACGCTGGGGGACACGCCGGATACGGGCCACTGCGTCCACGCCTTGAACGCCGTCTGGATGGAGACGCGGCAGGCGTGGATTCGGCTGGACGCGCGCGGCAACAAGCCGGGTGTGGACGCGCAGTTTTCGCTGGGTGAGGAGCAGCTGGCGTTTGCCGTGCGCCCGGCCTGTGGCGAGGTTGACTATGGCATCGTCCATGCCGAGCCGCCCCCGGAGATCACGCGGGCGCTGACCACGCATATGGACTGCCTCGTGCTGTACGCGCGGCACCTGCCGACGGATTTGGGAGGGGACGCGGCATGACGCGACGGAACATCAGCACGGGAGTGCCCTTTGAGGCGGTCGTCGGCTACTCGCGCGCGGCCCGAGTAGGAAACGTCGTCCACGTTTCCGGCACGACGGCGACGGATGAGGACGGCAAGATCGTCGGCGTGGGCGACGCCTACGCGCAGGCGCGGCAGACATTGGGTAACATTGAGACCGCCCTGCGCGCCGCCGATGCGCGCCTGGAAGATGTCGTCCGCACTCGGATTTATGTCACGGACATTTCGCGCTGGGAGGAAGTCGGGCGGGCGCATGGCGAGGTCTTCGGCGCGATCCGGCCCGCCGCCAGCATGGTCGAGGTCCGCGCTCTGATCGCCCCGGAACTGCTGGTCGAGATCGAGGCCGAGGCGATCATCACAGACGAGGGAACGGAGGAGCAGGGGTGACGGGCGCGCAGGCAATTACGAAAGAAGTCTACGAAGACCCCCGCGTGGTCCGGGCGTTTCAGGAGGCGGGGGGCAAGTCGGCGGGCCGATTGGAAGCATTCGCGCGGAGCCTATTGGGTAAGCGGCTGATTGACATCGGCTGCGGACCGGGGGTGGATGCCTGCCGCTTCGCCGCACTCGGCTTGGAGGTCACGGCGGTGGACTACTCGGAGGCGATGATCCAGGCGGCACAGGCGACGTCTACCGCCGCCGCAAACCCGCCGCGTTTCGCCGTCCTGGACATGCGGTATGTGGGGCAGGCGTTCCCGGAAAACGCCTTTGACGGCGCCTGGGTGTGCGCGTCGCTGCTCCATATCCCGGAGCCGGACGTGCCGGTTGTTTTGGCCGGCCTTCACCGCATCCTGACGCCGGGGGGCCGCGCGCACATCAGCCTAAAAGGTGGGCCGCAGGGGGCGGCCCTGGTGACGGAGCACAAGCACGGGCGGGAAATCCAGCGCGAGTTCGTATTCTGGGAGCGGGAGGCATTCGAGGCGCGTCTGATTCTGGCCGGGTTCCGGGTGGTCGGATATGAAACCGGCGTCAAGGGGACTACGGGCGGGCAGCCGACGCAGTGGCTCCAATTCACCGTCGAAGCGGAGAAGCCGCCATGAAAGAGTTCGTCTTGTTCGACCTGGGAAACACTTTGGTCAGCTACTATGAGCTGCGGGACTTCCCCCCGATCTTGCAGGCCGCCATCGGTGAGGTGGAGCGTTTCGTGGGGGCAAAGGCCGAATGGAAGCGGGTGGCGGCGGAAGATTTCGAGGCGAAAGACTTCTGTGTGCGGCCTTTGGAGGAGCGGCTCCGGCGTATCTTCCCGGACGTGGCCTGGTCGGAAGCGTCCGCGCGGGAAGCCTGCGGCCGGTTTTTGAGGCCCATCTTCGCCCTGGCGCGCGTCTATGACGACGTGCTGCCGACTCTGGGAGCGCTCCGGGCGCGGGGCGTCCAGACGGCCATCGTCTCCAATACGCCCTGGGGCAGCCCTGCCAGCCTGTGGCGCGAAGAACTGGTGCGACTTGGGCTTGATGAAGTCGTAGACCTCACTGTCTTCTGTGGAGACTGCGGCTGGCGCAAGCCGGCCCGGCCGATCTTTGACTACACGCTCGGAACGCTCAAGGCGACGCCGGACCAATGCGTCTTCGTCGGCGACGACCCGCGCTGGGACATTGCCGGGCCGCAAGCCCTGGGCATAGAGGCCGTGCTGATTGATCGCCGGACGCAGACGCTGCCGGACGTGCTGAAAGGAGTCGTAACCCTATGACACAAGCGGAAGTTCTCATCCAGGCCCTGCCGTATATCAAGCAGTACGCGGGCAAGACGGTCGTCGTCAAGTACGGCGGCGCGGCGATGCTCGACGAGTCGCTCAAAGCCGCCGTCATGCAGGACATCGTGCTGATGCGCTACGTCGGCATCAACCCCATCGTCGTGCATGGCGGCGGGCCGGAGATCAGCGACGCCATGCACCGCATGGGCAAGGAGCCGCAGTTCGTCGGCGGCCTGCGCGTCACCGACGCCGAGACGATGGAGATCGTCGAGATGGTGCTGGCCGGCAAGACCAACAAGGGCATCGTCGCCTTGCTGAACCAGCAGGGCGCGCTGGCCGTCGGCGTCTCCGGCAAGGACGGCAATTTGATCGTCGCCGAGCGCGAGACGACCAAAGGCGACATCGGCTTCGTCGGGCGCGTCACGCAGATCAACCCGGCCCTGCTGCACACGCTGGTGGCGGCGGGCTATATCCCCGTCATCTCCACGGTCGCCATCGGCAAGGACGGCGAAAGCTACAACATCAACGCCGACACGGTCGCGGGCGAGCTGGCCTCGGCCCTGGGCGCGGTCAAATTGGTGATGATGACCGATGTCGAGGGCATCTACCAGGATTTTGCCGACAAAGACAGCCTGATCCGCGAAATGTCCGCCAAGGACGCCCGCCAGCTTATCACCGACGGTCATGTGGACAAGGGCATGATCCCCAAAGTGGAAGCCTGCGTCATCGCCATCGGCGGCGGCGTCGCGCGCGCCTCCATCATTGACGGCCGCCTGCCGCACGCACTGCTCATCGAGCTGTTCACCCATGACGGCATCGGGACGATGATCAAATAACGCGCGGAGCTCCGAGCAGGGAACCGGCACTGGAAGTGCCGGCCTACTGTGGAATGGAAGTCGCTCCGCGACTGGGGAGGGCACGGTGAACCGCGCCCCTACGACGGTGAACCGCGCCCCTACGCTGGTTAATCTTCAGTGCCGGAGGCACTTTCACTCCGAGTAGACCGGCACTTCCAGTGCCGGGAATGTCAACGAAAAGCACACTACACCATGACCACCACTTACGCACCTGAGACTTACGCACCTGAAACGTCTTACACCCTGGACAAAGCCACCGGCCACATCGCGCCCACCGTGGACGACGCCGAGATCAAGCGCCTAGACGCCGATTATCTCCTCCAGGTCTACGCCCGCCTGCCCCTCACGCTCGTTCGGGGGCTGGGCGCGCGCGTCTGGGACGCCGACGGCAAGGAGTATCTGGACTTCCTCGCCGGCATCGCCGTCAACGCCCTGGGCCACTGCCACCCGCGCATGGTCCGGGCCATCACAGAGCAGGCCCAGACCTTGATTCACACATCGGGCTACTATTACACCGCCCCGGTCTCCAAGCTAGCGGAGAAGCTGGTCTCGGTCAGCGGCATGGACCGCGTTTTCTTCGGCAACTCCGGGGCCGAGGCCAACGAGTGCGCCATCAAGATCGCCCGCAAGTACGCCAAATCCCACGGCGGGCCGGGCAAGTTCGGCATCGTCGCCGCCACCAAGTCCTTCCACGGGCGCACGATGGCGACCGTGACGGCGACCGGCCAGCCCAAGTATCAGGAGCCGTTCGCGCCCGTCGTCCAGGGATTCACCCATGTCCCGTTCAACGACATTGCGGCATTGGAATCCGTCGTCTCCGACGACACCTGCGCCGTCCTGCTCGAACCCATTCAAGGGGAAGGCGGCATTTACCCCGCCTCCCAAGCCTACCTGGAAGCCGCCCGCGCCCTGTGCGACCGGCACCATGCCCTGCTCATCTTCGACGAGGTCCAGACCGGCCTCGGGCGGACGGGCAAGTGGTGGGCCTATGAGCACTACGGCGTCGTCCCCGACATTTTAACGTCTGCCAAAGCCCTGGGCGGCGGCTTCCCCATCGGGGCGTGTCTGGCGCGCGGTGAGGCGGCCCAAACCCTGGTCCCCGGCGACCACGGCAGCACCTACGGCGGCAACCCTCTCGCCTGCGCTACCGCCCTGGCCGTTTTGGAAACCATCGAGGAGGAGCACCTGATCGCCAACGCCCACGCGATGGGCGCGTACTTCGTCCACCGCCTGCGTGAGCCGCGCTTCGCGGGCAAGATCGCCGACCTCCGCGCCGCCGGCCTGATGGTCGGCGTCGAGCTGTCCGCCCCCGACGCCAAGCGCGTCTTGACCGAGGCGATGGGGCGCGGGCTATTGATGAGCGCCATCGGCGACCACATCCTGCGCCTGGTCCCGCCGCTCATCATCACCCAGGCCGACGTGGACGAGGCCGTGGACGTGCTGGCCCAAGTGCTGTAGGACCTCTCCCCGCCGCTTGCGGCGGGGAGAGGTTTTCTGCGAAAGGAGCGCCATCTCATGTGGCAGCGATTTACCGAACGCGCGCGCAAGGTCGTCTTTTACGCCCAGGAAGAAGCCGGGCGCTTAGGCGAAAACTATGTCTCCACCGAGCACCTGCTGCTGGGGCTGATCCGCGAGGGTGACAGCGTGGCCGCCCGCATCCTCGACCGGCTCGGCATCAGCCTGGGCCGCATCCGCTCGGAGATCGAGCGGCAGGTGGCGCGCGGCGACGGCCAGCTCGGTCAGGACATGCAGCTCACGCCGCGCGCCAAACGGATCATTGACCTGGCCTATGACGAGGCGCGGCAGCTTAACAACAACTACATCGGCACCGAGCACCTGCTGCTGGGCCTGATTCGCGAAGGTGAGGGCCTGGCCGGGCGTGTGCTGACGAAACTGGGCGCGGACCTCGATCGCACCCGGCGCGAAGTCGTTCACTTGCAGGAGGGCAAGGAGAAGGCGGGCGATCAGGAGGAGGGCGACAAGCAGCCTGCGCCGGATACGCCGCTGGGCGAGTTCAAGAAGGCGATGATCGCGTTCGTCGCCAGCTATAACCCCCGGCCCCCCAAGGAAAACGGGCCGGTGCCGGGCGAGACCGGCGCCTCGGCGGAACCCTCGCCCGCGCCGGACGCCTCCGGCAGCCCGTCGCAGCGCATGGCTCCGCCGCGCGGCCGCTCGGCTCTGGCCGACGTGCTCGGCGAGACGCGCCTGCGGCGACGGGACATTCTGGGCATCGAGGGGCTGACGCAGGAGGAAATCCTGCTGATTCTCGATGTCGCCGCCCGGCTCAAGGCGCACAAGTTCGACGAAACGCAGACGCAGTTCGCCAAAGGGCAGACGCTGGCCATGCTGTTCGAGAAGCCGTCCCTGCGGACCCGCGTCACCTTCGAGGCGGGCATGAACCAATTGGGCGGCCATGCCATCTACCTCGAGGGCCGGCTGGGCGTCCGCGAGACCGTTCCCGATGTTGCCCGAAACCTGGACCGCTGGATAGACGGCATCATGGCCCGGACCTTCGACCATCAGGCCGTCCTGGAACTGGCCGAGTACGCCGACATCCCGGTCATCAACGGCCTGTCCGACCGCGAGCACCCCTGCCAGGCGCTGGCCGACTTCCAGACGCTGGCCGAGCGCCGGGGCGGGCTGGACCGCCTGCCGGGCCTGACCCTCGCCTATGTCGGCGACGGCAACAACGTCGCCCATTCGCTGATGCTGCTGGCCGCCAAAGTCGGGACGCATTTCCGGCTGGCCTGCCCGGAAGGCTACGACCCGAACCCGGAGATTTGGCAGTCTGCCCTGGGCTTCGCGGGGGAAACCGGCGCGACCCTGACCCTGACCCACGACCCCGCCGAGGCCGCCCAGGGCGCCGACGCCGTCTACACCGACGTCTGGGCCTCGATGGGCCAGGAGGAAGAGGCCGCCGCCCGCGCCGAAGTGTTCGCACCCTTCCAGGTCAACACCGCCCTCATGGCCCACGCCAAGCCGAACGCCCTGGTCATGCACTGCCTGCCCGCCCACCGGGGCGAGGAGATCAGCGCCGATGTGCTGGACGGCCCGCAGTCGGTCGTGTTCGATCAAGCGGAAAACCGCCTGCACGCGCAGAAGGCGATTCTCAGTCTGGTGCTTTAGGGAATTACGGGGCGTTTGCCCCACGGGGCTGAACCCCCGTGCTTTAGAAGGGCAAGCCCCCGCCTGCGCGGGCGAAGAGTACTGGCGGGCCGGGGCAGCGAGCACGGCGGCGGCAAGCCCCCGCCTGCGCGGGCGAAGAAAGAATCGGCATTTCCTATGCCCGCGCAGGCGGGGATTTGCTTTATCAAAGCACGGGGGTTCAGCCCCGTGAGTCTTCAGGGACGAACACACTGTTTAGGAGGAACACATGGCGCACGTCTATCATCGGAATTTCACGCACTTCGTCTGGTCCACCTGGGATCGAGCGCCGCTGCTGGAAGGAGAAATCGAGCGGGACGCTTACGCGCTCATCCGGGCGCAATGCACTCAGATGAAGGTGACGCTGTACGCGCTCGGCGGCGTGGCCGACCATGTGCATCTGCTGGTTTCGCTGCCGCGCACGCTCTGCCTGTCCGACTTCATGGAAGCCGTCAAAGGCGTTTCTTCCAGAGCTTTGAACGACACGCATGGCTCGCCGACGTGGGCCTTCAAGTGGCAGGGCAGTTACAGCGACCATTCCGTGAGCGCTTCCCATATGACCCGCGTCCGTTTGTACATCGAAAACCAGAAACAGCATCACGCCGACAGCTCGCTCTGGCCTTCCTGCGAACCGCCTGCCAAGCTGCCTAATGCTAATTCTGATGCCCTTTCTGACTCTGATGCCCGCGCAGGCGGGGATTTGCTCTCTTAAAGCACGGGGGTTCAGCCCCGTGTGTCTCTCAAGGAACCTCACACCATGCCTAAAACAGTCGTCCTCGTTTACTCCGGTGGACTCGACACTTCCGTCGCCATCCCGATGATGCGCGAAGACTACGGCTTCGAGCGCGTCGTCACCGTCACCGTGGATGTCGGCCAACCCGCCGAAGATGTCCAGTCCGCCGAGGATCGCGCCCGCGCCCTCGGCACCGAGCACTACACCGCCGACGCCAAAGCCGAATTCGTGGAGCAGTACTGCTGGCCTGCCGTCAAAGCGAATGGCGACTACCAGGGCTACCCCCTGTCCACCGCCATTGCCCGGCCCCTGATCGGGCTGAAGGCCGTCGAGGTTGCCAAGCGGGTCGGTGCGGACGCCTTCTGCCACGGCTGTACGGGCAAGGGCAACGACCAGTTCCGCATCGAGTACGTCATGCGCGCCCTCCTGCCCGACACGCCCATCATCGCCCCCATGCGCGAGCACAACTACACGCGCACCGAGGAGATCGAGTACGCCCATGCCAAAAACATCCCTATCTCGGTGAGCGCCGACAAGATTTGGTCCATTGACGAGAACCTGTGGGGCCGCTCCATCGAAGGGGGGCATTTGGAGGAGCCGAACTACGCCCCGCCGGAGGAGATATTCCAGTGGACGAAGGGCATTGAAACCGCCAACGCCGCGCCCCAACTGCTCACCATCGGCTTCGAGAACGGTGTCCCCGTCTCGCTGGACGGCGAGCGCCTGGACGGGCTGACGCTGGTGACGCGGCTCAACAAGATCGCCGGCGACAACGGGGTGGGGCGCGTGGACATCATGGAGGACCGCCTGCTGGGGCTGAAAGTTCGTGAGAACTACGAGTGTCCCGCCTCCACCGTTTTGATTAAGGCCCATGCTGCCCTGGAATCCCTCGTCGCCACCGCCGCCGAGCGCAAGTTCAAGCTCATGGTAGACCAGCAGTGGGGCGAGCTGGCCTACTACGGCCTCTGGTTCGACCCGCTCAAGGACGACCTGGAAGCCTTCATCGGCAAGATTCAGGAGCGCGTGACGGGCACCGTCACCCTGCGCCTGTTCAAGAGCAGCCTCACCGTCGTGGGCCGCGCGTCCGAGTGGGCCTTGTACAACGAGGATTTGGCGTCCTTTGACTCCAAGACCTTCGACCAGCGCCTCTCCATCGGCAACGTCCAGACCCACGGGATGCAGTCCCGCATGTACTGGGCCTTGAAGGAGAAGCACGGGAAGTAGGTTTATCCTAAATTCGGTATACTGTCACGGATGATGAGATCGTTAAGCCGCTCGAATTCGTCGGCTCCTCACGGAGCGCCGCTTGACGCAGAAACAGGCCGCCAAACTCATGGGCCTGACGCAGCCCAACGTCTCCGACCTCCTCCGGGGCCGCCTGGACGGCTTCACGCTCTTCGCAGGGCGGCGGCTAACGCTGGTACGGCTGTTCCGTGACGAGGCCGGGGATGTGGCGGAAGTGCTTGACGTTGAAGGTGCAGAGTGGAGCGCTCAGGCTCAGGGCGGTGGCGGCAATGAGGGCGTCAACCAGGCCGAGGCCATGGGAGAGGTGCAGCAGGCGAAAGTTCCTGACGGCCTGCAAGCATTCGACATCTGCCGGCCAGATGAGAGGCAGGGAGGTGGTGAGCCTGTCTACGGCCAACGTGTGCTGCTGGTTCTGCGCGCTCTGGTAAAGTTCCATGAGGACATGGCCGGGCAGGGCAAGGCTGCCCGGTGGTGTAGAAGCGTACCAGGCGACAGCGGCAGGGTGCTGACGCTGAACGTCTATCATTACGTCGGCGTCTAGGAGGCGTATGGTTTGAGGTCTCATTTCTGAGAGCGCTTTTCCGCCTGCTCACGCATCGCATTGACGTATTCCGTGCTGTCGGCATACTTTTTGCCCGGCCCGATGTCCTTGTACTGGTCGGCCCAGACCTCAAAGCAGCCGCTCTCCTGCCAGTAGGCCAGCATTTCCGCACCACTCATGGTTCCCGGCACGATGCCTTTGACGAAGGGATACTGGTCGGCTTCTGAAACCTCGGCCTCTTTGATCTGTGTGTCCATATTTTGATTATGGCACATTGTCGGCGCTTTCACGTCATCTTCATCCTTTCTTCATCTAAGGCGGTTATCATGTCATCCGCAGCCCCCAAACTCTGGGCCGGGCGGTTTGCCCAGGAAACCGACGCGCTCGTCCACCAGTTCAACGCCAGCCTGCGCTTTGACCAGCGATTGTGGCCCTATGACATCCAGGGCAGCGTCGCGCATGTGCAAATGCTGGGAGAATGTGGAATAATCCCTCGAAGCGACGCGCAAACCATCGCGGACGGGCTGGAAACGCTGGCTGCCGACCTCGGTTCGGGTGCGGCAACGCTGAACCCGGACGCCGAGGACGTGCATATGGCGGTGGAGACGCTGCTGACGGCCCGCCTGGGGCCGGTGGCGGGGAAGCTGCACACGGCCCGCTCGCGCAACGACCAGGTGGCGACGGACCTTCGGCTGTACGTGCGGGAGGCCATAGACGGGCTGCGGGCGCGAATTTCGGAGGTGCAGGCGACTCTTGTCGGGCAGGCGGAGGAGCATTTAGACACGCTGCTGCCGGGCATGACCCACATGCAGCACGCGCAGCCCGTCCGGCTGGCCCATCACCTGCTGGCCTACTTTTGGATGCTGGCGCGCGACAACGAGCGGCTGGAACAGGCGCGGGAGCGGGTCAACATCCTGCCGCTCGGCGCGGGGGCGCTGGCGGGGACGACTTTTCCGATTGATCGGCAGCGCGTCGCGGCCCTGTTAGATTTCGCGGGAATTGCCGAGAATAGTCTGGACGCCGTCTCCGATCGGGACTTCGTCATCGAGACCGTCGCCGCCCTGTCTTTGACCATGATGCACCTGTCGCGTCTGTGCGAGGAGCTGATCCTGTGGAACTCGCCCGAATTCGGCTGGGTGGAGATGGGCGACAACGTGACGACGGGAAGCTCCATCATGCCGCAAAAGAAGAACCCGGACGTGGCGGAACTGGTGCGCGGCAAGACGGGCCGCGTCTACGGCGATCTGCTGGCCCTGCTGACGGTGATGAAAGGCCTGCCTCTTGCGTATAACAAGGACATGCAGGAGGACAAGGAGAGCCTGTTCGACGCGCTGGACACGGCCCACGTCTGCCTTTCCGTCCTGAACACGCTGCTCGCGAACACGTCGTTCCGGGCCGAGCGCATGGCCGCCTCGCTACGCGGGGACTTTTCGACGGCGACCGACCTGGCCGACTTTCTGGTCCGGCAGGGCCTGCCGTTTCGTCAGGCGCATGAAGTGGTCGGGAAGATCGTCGGCGACTGCGTCCGCTCCGGGCGCGTCTTGGAAGACCTGACGCGGGAGGATTTGGTCGCCGCATCGGAATTGTTTGCGGACGCGGACCCTGCCGCCCTCGCCAGCCCGCGCGGCAGCGCCGACGCCCGCGCCGCGTTCGGCGGGACCGGGCGCGAAGCGGTCGGGGTGCAGCTTGACCACGCCAAGCGGCGGCTTTCGGGCCGCCGAGAGGATTAGATAGGATTTTGCAGAAAGAGAAGCAGCACCATAATCTTTACGCCGTTGCCTTCGGCCTGATCGCCGTCACGGTCGGCATCCTGGCAGGGGGCTTCCCCCTCCCGATGGTCGCCCTGGGGGCGGCCTTCGCCCTGCTGTACCTGCTGGCCGAGCGGCAGGGCTGGCTGCTGGCGTCTGCGGACGGCCGGGTCGGACGCGAGTATGCCGTCACGGCGGTCTTTGCTACCCTGGCCGTGCTGTTCGTCTACCTCACCGGCGGCCTGCGCTCGCCGATGCCCTGCACGCTGTACCTGCCGGTCCTGCTGGCCTCGCTCTGCTACGGGATGCGCTTGGGACTGGCGACGAGCGCGGCGATGATCGCCGTCGCCGCCGTGCTGGCGATGGACGGCTCCCTGCCCCGCGCCGCGCCCTCCCTGCGGGCGCTCGCCATCGGGTTGAGCTTCCCCGCCGTCGCCGTGTTCGGCGGCGCGCTGCGGGCGCAGATGGAAAACCGCCTGCGCGCGCTGGACAGCGAAAAGCAGAACCTCGCCGTGCAGCTCGACATGTCCCAGATGATGGAGGCCGCCTTCGACCTAGACATGACCCTGAACCTGATCCTGCTGAACGTTCAGGAGCACAGCGGGTGCCAGGTCTGCGCGGTCTATCTGATGGGCGCCGACCACAAGACGCTGGAGCTGCGCTCGGCCAGCGGCCCGCGCGACCAGGTTGCGCTGCTGCCCGCGTTGGCGGTCGAGGACGCCCGCGCCGAAGGCTGGTCCGCCACCGATGCCGCCCGTTTCAATCAGGACGTTCGCGCCTTCTACGCCCCGGACCGGGCGCTTGGCTCCTCGCGCCTGTTCGAGATAGACCCCGGCGCCGGCTCGTTCGCCTGCCTGCCGCTCGCCAGCATTGACGGCCTGCTGGGGATGCTGTATGTCGGCTATTCCCACCCCCAGGGGCTGGCCCCGGAGGGCCTCCAGCGGCTGGAACAGATTGCCCTGCGGGCCGCCTTCCCACTTCAGCGCGTCCTGCTCCAGAACGACTTCCGCTCCCTGGCCTACAGCGACGCGATGACGGGCCTGGACAACTTCCGGCAGTTCGAGGAGACGCTGGCCGACGAGCTGGTGCGGGCCGAACGCTACAGCCGGCCCCTGTCCTTGATCCTGCTCGACATTGACTACTTCAAGTCGTTCAACGATACTCTCGGCCACCAGGCCGGCGACGCCCTGCTCGGCCAGCTTGGCGTGGTCCTGCGCAACTCGCTGCGCAACGTGGACAAGCCCGCCCGGTACGGCGGCGAGGAGTTCGTCATCATCTGCCCCGAGACCGGCCCGGAGGAGGCCCGCCTGATCGCCGAGCGCATCCGCCGCAACGTCGCCGACACGCCCTGCGTCCTGCCCTCCAAGGAGGAGAGCGGCGTCGAGGGCAAGCGCAGCGTGGAGACGGCCTATGTCACGATCAGCCTCGGCTGCGTCACGTTCCCCAGTGACGCCCGTACCGCGCGGGACCTCGTCAAGAGGGCCGACATCGCGCTTTACGCCGCCAAAGAGGCCGGCCGCAATGCCGTCCGCATGTACGCGGAAGACGGGGTGCAAGCCAAAGCGGATTGAGCGGCTCCAATTGGAAAAAATGTTCGCTTACGGAACAAATCGGCGCGGAATAGAGTTCATAGAGTGGGCATGATACGGGCGCCGTGTCGCGATTGTCCACAAAGGAGCCTCGCATGAACCTCTGGAAACAAGTCTGGCGCATGATCCAAATGACCCGCCGCGTCGGCGGCTGGCGGGCGGCGGTGACTCTGGCGCAGAGCGCGCCCAAGCAGATCCAATTGTTCCGCCGGCTGCTGCTGGACCCGCGCGTTCCGGTCCTGGCGAAAGCCGCCCTGGCCGGCGCCCTCGTCTTCGCGGTCAGCCCGCTGAACCTGCCGAACTTCATCCCGGTCGTCGGCGCTTTAGACGACATCGGCATCGTCCTGTTCGCCGGAAACTTCTTCTTGAAGCAGGTGCCCGCGCACGTCCTGGCCGAGCATCGCCATGCCGTCGGTCTGGGCAGCGACTTCGAGGCCGCCTAGGAAAACACGGAAAAGGGCGCGGACTCGAGAGTCCGCGCCCCTTTTCTTGCTTCTACATCGCCTTCTTGGGGGCCAGGGCGGCGTTCGTCTTGGCAAGCTCGGCTTTGGCGACGGCGGGCGTGACCTTGACCGGCTTCATCTTGCCCTTGCTGTCAGGGCAGGCGTAGCTATACTTCTTGGCCTGGGCGGGCGTGAAGTACATGTGGCACTTGTCGGCCTGATACAGCGACACCATTTTTCCGGCAGCCGTCTTGCCGGGCGTGGCTTTCGTCGGCGCGGCCTGCGCTGAGACGGACAGAACGCCTACGGCCAGCGCGGCGGCGGTCAGAGTGGCGAGTGATTTGGTCATCGTGGTTTCTCCTTGAATGTGTGGCTAGCAGCCAACCTACTATAGCACGAAAGCGCAATAAAGACAAGTGGGCTTTGAGCGCCGCGCCTTTCCAGGCTTTTGTGGTATAATGAGGCTATGCGGCGCACATGGCTGGTTTGGGGGGCGATTCTGCTCTGGCTGGCGGGGGCTTATCCGGCTTCGGCCTCCGTTCCTCCCTGTTGCCTGCCGGCGGCCTCATCGGCGACCGCCCCGCATCGGATGCCCTGCTGCCCGCTGCGCGCGACCATTAGCCCGGTGCGCGGCTACTGCCTGGGGGCCGTTTCGGCGGCGTCCGTGCCCACAGCGGCGAAGCCATTGCTCCCGGCATCACCGCTTGCCCCGGTTTCCGCCGCCCTGCCCCGCGTGTGGCCGCCCGTCCCGACCGTCTGCCGCGTCCCCGCCGCTGCCGCCGTGCCGTTCCCGCCGCCGCGCGGACCCGGCAGGCCGCGCGCTCCTCCGGTTCTTTCCTGAACACCGCGCCCGAAGGCGCACCCCCGCGTCGTTCTCATAACATTCTCAGACACTCTCATCAGGAAAGAACCATGAAACACATCCTCACTTGCGCCGCCTTGCTGGCGGCGCTGGCCCTCGGCGGCGTCCCGTCCGCGCGCGGGGCCGTCTCTCATGCGGCCAAGCCCGCCGTCGTCAAAGCCGTCGTCAAGGCGGCCACCCCCGCCCCGGCCTGCTGCGCCGGCGGGAACTGCTGTGCCAAAGGCGCGTGCTGCGTCATGCCCGGCTGCTGCGGGTCCGACGGCGCGTGCTGCGCGCCCGCGCGTCTGCACGTCCGCCTGCGGCTGCCTCCCCATGAACTGCTGCGTTAAGTAGCAGCCCCTGAAAACGGCCCGCCTCCTCGGTGAAGGCGGGCCGTTTTCTTGTCTTCGTCGCGCGTTTGCTTGACATTTGCTGTCAAATAGGCTATAATAGTAGCAAAACAACGGCAACTTGCATCTAACTCTGTGTAAAGGATAAGCGATGGCTGACGAAGAAATCCCGACCCCTGATTCCAATCCCGACCCCCCCCCCGACATTGCTCCCGGCGGCGCTTCGGAGACGCCCGACGGCGGCGCGGCGACCGCTCTGATGGCGCTCGCCCCCGTGTCCATCGGCCGCGAAGTCCTCAATGTGAGCATCGAAGACGAAATGCGCCAGTCGTACCTCGACTACGCCATGTCCACCATCATCGCCCGCGCCCTGCCGGACGTGCGCGACGGCCTCAAGCCCGTCCACCGCCGCATTCTGATGGCGATGAGCGACCTGAACCTGACCCCCGCCGGCCAGCACCGCAAAAGCGCCAAGATCGTCGGCGAGTGCTTCGTCGCAGGGACGTTAGTATCCACCCCGCGCGGCCTGATTCCCATCGAGGCCCTGAACGCTGGCGACACCGTCTACACGCAGACGAGCCTCCGCCCGGTCACGCAGGCGTATGTCCTGCCGGCCCAGCCCTTGCGCGAAGTCGCCTTTGACAATGGTGCGACCCTCCGTTGCACACTCGGCCAGCAGTTCAAGGTCTGGACGCCCGACCTGACGCCTCTCTGGAAGACCGCTGACGAGCTGACGCCCGGCGAGTATGTCATCGCGCGCGAATTTGCGAAAACGAACTCCCTTCCCGCAGACAAGGCATCGCCTGTCCCCTACCTGCCCGCCCTCGCCGCCCTGGCCGCTCTGGACTCCCCGCACGCCGCGCTGGCGCAGGGCTTCGCCCGCCACGGCATCTCCTTCGCGCAGGTGCAAGCCGTCCGCGAGGCCGCCGAGGAAGTCACCTACGACATCCAAGTGGACGTTGACCATGAGTTCATCGCGAACGGCGTCCTGGTCCACAACTGCATGGGAAATTACCACCCACACGGTGATGTGGCCCTGTACGCGACGATGGTCCGCATGGCGCAGGACTTCAACATGCGCTACCCACTGGTGGACGGGCAGGGAAACTTCGGCTGTTTCACCGGCGACACCAAGATCAAACTGCTGGACGGCACGGAGAAGTCGTTTGCGGAACTGGCGGAACTGCCCGCCGGGGAAGTGTTCCACGTCTATTCCGTGGACGCTGAGGGCCAAGTCGTCGTCGGCGAAGGCCGCCACGCACGCATCACCCGCCGGGACGCCGCACTGGTCGAAGTGACGCTGGACAACGGCGAGCGCATCCGCTGTACGCCCGATCACTGCTTCCTGCTGCGGAGCGGCACATACAAGGAAGCGCAGCATTTGACGCCGGAAGATAGCCTGATGCCGGGGTACTTCGACACGGCGGCTTTGCGGAACGGCGGGCGCAGTGTTTCCGCCGGGCCGGAGCATTGCCGCTACCGCGTCCTATTCACGCAGAAGCTGACGGAGTGCGCGGACGTCTACGACATCACGGTGGACGAGCACCACAACTTCCTGCTGGCGGGCGGCGTCTTTGTCCACAACTCCATTGATGCGGACCCGCCGGCGGCCCAGCGCTACACGGAGGCGCGCATGACGCCGTTCGCGATGGAGATGCTGCAAGACCTGGATCGGGAGACGGTGGACTGGACCGAGAACTATGACCAGACCCGGCGCGAGCCGGTCGTGCTGCCCGGCAAGTTCCCGAACTTCCTGTGCAACGGCGGGTCGGGCATTGCGGTCGGCATGGCGACCAACATCCCGCCGCATAACCTGCGCGAGATCGTGGACGGGGCCATTCACCTGCTGGACAACCCGGACGCGGACGTCGAGGAGCTGCTGACCTTTATCAAGGGGCCGGACTTCCCCACGGCGGGGCTGATCCTGGGCACCAAGGGCATCCGCCAGGCGTATGCCACGGGGCGCGGCTCGGTCGTCATGCAGGCGCGGACCTCCATCGAACCCATCGAAAACGGGCGCAACCAGATCGTCGTCACCGAGCTTCCGTACCAGGTCATCAAGTCCCGGCTCATCGAGCAGATCGCCGACCTGGTCAAGCAGAAGAAGATCGAGGGCATCGCCGACCTCAACGACTACTCGGACCGCAACGGGATGCGCGTCGTCGTCACCCTCAAGCGCGAGGCGTACCCGCGCAAGGTGCTGAACTTCCTGCTCAAGCACACGCCCCTGCGGACGACGTTCGGCGTCAACATGCTGGCCCTGGTGGACGGCCAGCCGCGCATCCTGACGCTCAAGGATGCCCTGGGGCACTTCCTGACCCACCGCCGCGAGGTGATCGTCCGCCGCACGCTGTTCGAGCTGAACCGGGCCAAGGCGCGGGCGCACATCCTGGAAGGCTTGCAGATCGCGCTGGACTTCCTGGACGAGATCATCGCGCTGATCCGCCGCTCGCGGACGCCGGAACTGGCCCGCAACGAGATGATGGCGAGCTTTGCGCTGACGCAGCTCCAGGCCGACGCCATCCTGGTCATGCAGCTCCGGGCGCTGACGGGCCTGGAGCGCGAGAAGCTGGAAAACGAGTACAAGGAGCTGCTCAAGCAGATCGCCTTCTACGAGGACATCCTGGCGACGCCCGCCCGCGTCACGGCCATCATCAAGCAGGAGCTGCGCCAGCTTCGGGACAAGTACGGTGACGAGCGCCGCTCGCGCATCGTCCCGATGGAGGCCGAGGAGATCGGCGACGAGGACCTGATCCCCGAAGAGGAGATGATCGTCTCGATCACCCGCGACGGCTACATCAAGCGCGTCCCCAAGGAAACCTACCCGACCCAGCACCGGGGCGGCAAGGGCCGCATCGGAGCATCCATCAAGGAGGAAGACGGCATCGAGCACCTGTTCGTGGCGACGACGCACCACTACATCCTGTTCTTCACCGACCGGGGCCGCGTCTACCGCCTGAAAGCCTACGAGGTGCCGCAGACGTCCCGGCAGGCGATGGGAACGGCGATCATCAACCTCATCAACATCCAGCCCGGCGAACGCATCACGGCGACCGTGCCGATGAAGGAATACAAGGATGTCGAGGGATTCCTGCTCTTTGCGACCGAGTGCGGCGAAGTCAAGCGGACGCCGCTGGCCGAGTTCGTCAACCTCCGCAACAACGGCCTGATCGTCTTCGACATCGAGGAAGACGACGCCCTGCGGTGGGTCGCCCACACCAGCGGGGCGGACGAGATCATCCTGGTCACCCGCAAGGGCATGTCCATCCGGTTCCCCGAGACGGACTTGACCCCGCGGTCGCGCTCGGCGGGCGGCGTCCGGGGCATCACGCTGTCCGAAGACAGGGACGACGTGCTGGTCGGCATGGCCGTCGTGGACAACGCGCTGGACCTGCTGGTGATCGGCGAGCGCGGCATCTCCAAGCGGACGCCTCTGAAGGACTACCGCAGCCAGACGCGCGGCGGCAAGGGCATCCTGACGATGGCGCTGACCGACAAGACCGGCGACATCGTGGACGCCAAGATCGTCAGCCCCGACGACCGGCTTCTGATCATGACGCGCGAGGGCATCACGATCCAACTCCGCGTGGACGACATCCGTTCCAGCGGCCGCAGCACCCAGGGCGTCCGCGCCATCAACCTGGCCGAAGACGACCGCGTCGCCAGCGTCGAGCGCATGGTGGACGGCAAGCTGCCCGCCGAAGAAGTCGTGCCGTAGTGTCGTGCCGTAATCCTGCAAGGCAGCCCGAAAACAGCGGCCCGGCGCAAATTCGCCGGGCCGCTGTCGTCTATAAAAGCCCCCCAGCAAGAGGAAGAGGGCGGGGACAAGCCCTACCCCTACGCGAGCATCACCGTCACCCGTAGGGGCAGGGCTTGTCCCTGCCCTCCCTTTATCCTGCTGCTGCTTTATCCTGCTGCCACGGAATTGAGGTTTTATTGGGTTGGGGGCGATCCGATCCGCTTCCATACCATCCCTAATCCTCCACGACCTCGCGGATGCGCCGCTCCAGCCGCTCCAGGTCCAGGCCCCCCTCGTCGCGGGCGATGCGCCGGACGGTGGCGTTGACGCTGCCCAGGTCTTGCAGCAGGTCGCGCAGGATTTCCTGCTGCTGCCGCGACTGCGTGATCTCTTTCGGTTCCTGCACCAGATCGCGCACCAGGGCGTCTTCCGACCGCGAGGCGACCACCGGATCCGCCTGTCCCTGCACATGCACGAACGTCCGCCGCCCCGGCCCCCGGTCCTGCTCGATCGGCAGCACCGCCGTCACCTGATCCGAGCGCACATACTTCCCGAAGCCCAGATGCACCAGCATCGAAGACTGTATTCGCATCGTCGTTCCATTCTCCTTTATTATCTGCTACTGTTAATAACAGCGAATGTCGGGTTATAGTTCCCATGATGATGCCCGTCGGCGCGTCTTCAGCATTAGGGCCTTGCCGCAATTTTGGTGAAGCAGAACGTCATACAGTCTACAAAAGCTTTAGCAAAAATTTAACATTAGTCTATTGACAAGCATGAGTATCGTATGCTAAGATTTGACTACCGTACACTTTTCTTTGGTTTTCATTTTCTGGCTTGCACTTGCAGCCTGACGGGGATCGGCCAGCCTTCATTGAGGCAATGCTCCAACCAGTGCAGGCCAAGTTGGAACAGGCTCA
>JAABUO010001399.1_pt1 | contig 31924 bp, 33 predicted proteins | sample 5559291 | NCBI WGS metagenome assembly JAABUO01 (sample SAMN10711878, study PRJNA513372) | rock metagenome | isolation source: Antarctica rocks | place: Antarctica: Victoria Land, Finger Mt sud | reverse complement strand
CAAAGTCAAAGTCAAAGTCAAAGTCAAAGTCAAAGTCAAAGTCAAAGTCAAGGGGCAAGGGGAGGGCCAAACTCTGGCAATTTTTTTGGAGCTGGTAAGTAAACTGCTGTGTTGTGCATATGCAAGTCACTTCACTGAAAACAAAGGCTTGCTGACTGAACAGGCTCTCCTGTCAAAGGAAAGCTTGTTCAGGCAGCAAGCCTCTGGACCTTCTTGTGCAAACGCTCTTGTTCTATGCCTAACTGGATACTACAAGCCAAATCTGGCTAGTTTTACCGAACACCCAGGGTGTCACAGGCTATCGTTTTGTATGTCTTTCGCTTGCCACAAAGCTGTCAAATTGGGGCCCTGCTGTCAGCCTTGTTTCACTAGTGCTGTCACAGACCTGTTGCTTTTACCGGCGCCACACATGCGCTACAAGCGTTTTCTGCGCCAGTGAAGCCGTACACAGAAAGGTGCGCTGGTTGATTTGCTGCGTTCGGAAGGACCGCCGCGTAAACACAGAGTTGCACTTGGCATTAGTGTCGGAGCTCGCACATGTTGCTGGGCCCTAAGGGCCCTACTGTAGAGCGGTGGCCGAAGCCGATTTCGCATGCATCCGACTCAGAACTCAGCGACTTGTTACAGCGACAACTACGACAAGGAGGAAGCTGCAGCAAAGTTCCGTTCAACGACTAAAGTGTTCACGCAGTCACAGTGCTTTGGTGCTGCCTGATCTCCTTGTTTTTGAGACATTCTTGCTTGTCTCGTTTGGTCAAACAGGTCTGGCACTAACCACATCGCGTTAGCACCTGATCCTGCACCTGATCTTTGCTTGACTGGTATCTGGTGCTTTGTCTGACCCTGCAGGCTCAGCTGTGCCAACTGCTGTGCCAACTGCTCAGCTGCCTGCCTATTGCCAGCCACAAATGAATTCCCCGTATCTTGGTCTCTGTCTGCCAATTTCTGCAGCTGCTGTGAAAAGGTTTGCTTTCTGTGCTTGGCGGTTGGCTGCTCGAAAGGAGCTGCCTGAGGTGCAGCTGAGTCAGTATTGGCACCCAGTGGTGTGGGCTTTGCCTTCCTGCCGCGCTGAAGGCCTGCCTCTGTGAGGTTCTTTAACCTGGCTATACTGTTCTTCATGTAACGTCTGGGATGCGCATATGGGCTCCGAAACCAGTTGTAGTAAAAGGGTACGGCAGACTCCTCAGAAGCCGCGGCCCCAACAGCAGGGACCTTAGCTGTAGCAGCAGCAGTTGCTGAAGGCTCAGACTGGATCTGGGTATCAGACCCATCCCCGGCCAGCTTTGGCTCGCCCAACACAGACGAGGCAGAGGCATCCATATCAATGGCGCCCATCTGCTCTGACACGCCAGTTGCAACAACAGGCAGCTTGGCAGTGTCGAGAGAGATCTCCACGGATGTGGACATCGTTGCAGGTATTTTTAATTCGAAGGCAGCGGAAGAATTGGAGGCTGTAATCTCAGGAAGGCTCCAGAACCAAATGTAGCGTTCAGCCTAGACGTTACACTTCAGCCCATCCTGCTTCTGCATCAGTGCTCCTGCTGGGTTTCACAAGATTCTTACATCTAGGACAGTACTAGAGAGGGAAAAAACAGACAAAACCAGACAGAACAGGCCTGATCCACCTTAGGTTTAGGATTTTCCTTTCCCTTTGGGCTATGACCGATGGTCATAGCTCCAGGCTGCCGCCTTAGGAGGCTCACGTTATGATTGCTGAAAAGCGTAAAATTTTCTCTCTTTTTTCCTCCTGCTGGGTGCTGGCTTTGAAACTGCTGTACAGAGCATCCCAGGCATCATCAGAGGCGCTGCTGGGCTTTATTGCAGCTGCAGCTGTGTCATCATCTTGCTCTGCTTCTGTTCCAATTGCTGCTGCCAGTGAGAAGTCCTCCTCAAGCTGTTCTAGGCTGTCAGCTGGCAAGTCATTCTCCAATCGCTTGAAGCCACCCTTTTCAGTGCCAGCCCATGTTTGCAGTGTAGATATGATTTCTGGCCTGATATGCCGGTGATCAGACTTTGTAACATCTGGGATGCGTACATGGGCTCCGCAATTCCCATGACGACAACGGCCCATACCCTTTTACTACAACCTTCATCATACGCTTGCATGGGTGGTGCAGCACGCCTAGTTGGCAATTGCATAAGGCTGCATGAGACTGACTGGGATAGCTTTGCTGTTATCTTCTGGGCCATAATTGCGGTAGAGTGTATGCTGTTGCAGATATGAGTTTGCCTGAATCTGTCTAAGGTCTGAAGGAAGCTGGAAAGCTAGAACTTTGAAATGGTAGAACGATATATTCTTCTCCTGCACGGAGTGCTGAACACTAGTCACCTGCTGCTTGATCAAGCAGGCAGATCAGTAGCTAAAGCAGCCCGCACACACCGTGAATAAAGTCTTGCACTCTGTCAGTCCTGATGTACGCCTCTCGATCGAATTGACCCTGGGTTTTGCCCTTAATGATGACCTTGCCGCTCCACCGAAGCGCTGTAAAGTTAAAAGGTCCCTGCTCGGGGGTTTGGACTGTTCTCGGAAAACGCTTGAGGGGCTCTGCGCAATTGCTCGACGAAGGCTGAACTGCCCACTGTGGGCAGTGTGCTCGTCACGCGACAGCACCGACGGTGCAATCAGCCCACCCAAGGGTCTTAAGAGTGGGGGCAAGCAAGATCGCACAATGCCCGGAAATCGAAACGTCCCGGAAAAACTTGCTTGCTAGTGCGACTACATTAGCAGCTGCAGATCGGCCGGTACCCACGTCTAAAAGCCTCTCAATTTGTCACAACCCTTTCAGATATGACCAGAGCGTTGATGAACAGGTCTTGGCGCATGACGGCACGTTCTAAGCGCAGACCTGAGTGATCTGTAGCTTGAACGAAGCATGCCAGCAGGCCTTTGTGCCTTCTGCTTGATGCTATTTTCTCAGAAACGCCCCGGAAAGCCAACATCACAGTATGTTAGATTCCTGCACAAGCGATACACTGCCGACAGACGACCAAAGTCGCTGTTCCTGCTGTGACAAAAGAAGGGCAGTTCTTGAGGCAGCAGCCGCGGCTGAACTTGCTATACACGGGCTTAAGACATTTTGCAGAAGCAGCGGTCGTACGCCAACACAAGACACGTTGCTAGGTATGTCAGACACAGACAACTGATCTATTGCAGGCTTATGTTATGGAGCCATAGTTGATGATTGGCAGCCCACTTTGCAGACAACTTTCTCGAGAAGACTGACTGCAAGCACAGCAAACGCACGGAGCTCTGCTTCTCACGCTCAGGCAGACACAGGTGACAGGCAACAGCACCCAGTGGTTGGTGTAGCTCTTGGGGCTGCTTTGCAGGTGCCGGCGCCTGCATATCACAGACTGTCTCATGTGCAGAAGCATGTGCAGAAGCCGTCCATGTGCCTGGAAGAGACATCTTACAATGTGTACTTGACAATCAGCAAGACACTGGACTCATTCAAGGTAGAATGTGTCTTGCAGTCAGACTTGTTTTGCTGCGGCAAGTGCAAGACTTGTTTTGCTGAGGCAAGCACCATAAGTTGCCTCTCAACAACCCAGCTAGCTGCTCTTAGAGCCCATCAGTGCACCTGCATCAGGGGAGTCCAACAGAGACCCTGCCCTGCCTCGCAACCAGTCGAGTTCTGACTGCAAAGCGAAGCACACCCCAAACAGCCTGTTGAGTGTTGAGCAGCTCAGACAGAAGCTGCAAATGGCAAATACCATCCAAGCAGGGGCCAAAATACTCCACAGGCAAGCACGGGTGCTGGCATTGAAGCAGGCCGAGATAGCAGAGCTCAAGCAGGCAGCCCGTGCAGCTGCTGCTGATGCACCAGCTCCCAGATCAAAGCACGCAAATCAGCCACAGCAGGCAAAGCCAGCTCATGCTGGCCTTGGCTTGAGTCCGGAGGAACTATCTGAGGAGGTGCAAAGGCTGACTGTCAAAATCCAAGGCACGTAAGCGCACATAACCAGATGCCAGCTACACATCTGGGTGGCCCGCTGAGGCAAAGGCCTCCTCAGCCTGCAAGATGGGCTGCCATCGACTTCCAACCACTTTCTTGGCACAGCGGCTTGCTACTCAAGGCAGCAATCTCTGCCAGGACAGCACTGTCAGTTGGCATTTCTGAGCAGAAGAGCATTCCTTTGTTAGCTTGTTGCGGAAGTTCACTCAGGGTCATGTTTCTGACCCAAAGTGCTTTGCATGTGATGCATGCATAGATCAAAGTTAATTGTGAGTGTTGCTGTGTATGCAGCAGAGCAAGTGAAAGTTGCAGTGCACTCATATCTGTGTGGTTGACCCAAATGCTGCTGCATGTGATGATACAGCACAAGATGGTTGTGAACCCAACATGCTGCTGCATGTGATGCATGCATATCGGAAGCCAATTGTGACAGTTGCTGTGCATGCAGCACAGCAAGCAATCCTTGCAGTGCACAGGCGTGTGGGATTTGGAGTGATGTTTCCTGTAATGCATATTTCTGAATCCATTTTTAACACGTGTATTGACCAAGCAATACAAGATGGCCTTTCAGGGCAGTCACATGCAGGCGTCTGACTCGATTGTAGTGCATATATGTCATTGCTATATGCAAGTCTGAGGCATGTACAAAAATAAATATTCAGCCGATTCATTGATGCACACCCTCTGCATCCTAACAAGGTGCAACAGCAGTCAGCCCTTTAACTCTGTTGTATTGTCATGCATACTTTTGCCATGCTACATCACAGATGGGGCTACATGTACAAAGTATCACACACGTCATCCTCATCCACAAAAGCACTGTCGTGCTGTTTCACGCAACATAAACATGCATGTCATCTTCAAATCCCAAGCTACTGCTACTGGGGACAGCCCCTGGCCTGCTTGGTGACACATCAGCCACAGCAAGCCTTGCCAACAGACCTGTCACAAATATCGGTAGGTATTCAGAGCAAGCTCCATTGCAAGCCTGTGCCTTGAGCCATCCTTGGTTGTACCGCTCAGCAGATTCTCCTGTGCTGACATCACACAATACAATGCTCAAGATTCAGCAGCATCATCAGGCATAAAGGGGGCACTGTCATAGAAGGCAGCAGAGCACAGATGTGTGACGTCTACACAGGCACTTTCAATGGCTGCTTGACAAGTCTTTCTGCAGCATGGGCAGCTCTGCAAAGCAATTGCCTGTTCTGGTAAGATGCTGTCCTTGGCCTGACTAATTTCCATCTGTGCATCATAGACATGAGAGTCAGTGAGATGTACTGGCATAAATCTGCCATCGGTGGCTGAGCTGGCATGGGCAGGACACAACGTTCCAACAGGTTTTGGGCTTGATTTTACCTCAAAATGCTGCCACTTTCTTGCTGATGCTTCACCACAGTTGTCCCACGTGGCAGCTCTGCCTGCGTCTGGGCAATCAAACAACTACAGCTGTGTCAATGCTGCTCTTTGAGACTGAGCTGCAGTTGGACCAGAGAGCTGCTCTGTGAATGTTCAGGCTGGCACCTGTTTGTCATACCATACTTCTGGCCTTTGAAGGTGTAGTGGTGAACATCCAGCATTGATACGATGTACAGCAACACTATGTGACATTTGCTGCAAATAAGCCTTTGTCTATCCAATACGGTGTAGCCATTCACGCACGCAAATGTAATGGCCGCTGCTGGTGACACAGGCTGAGTCCTAAAGGCATAGCAGTGGAGGGAGACAGGTGACAATCTTGCTCAATAACTGGTAACTAAGGCTGCCTCAAAGCCTTGTCTGCTGCTGCCCCCTGACATGCAAGCAGCTTCTGTGAAGTCTGTGGTGAGGCTGTCGCTCCTTCCTGGTCATCCTGTTGCTGCTCTGATCTGCAAAGCCTTTTGGCCTCTGCGCTATCGTGCTGCTGTGATTGCTGTCATCATCCTCAAGCGTCCAAGCAAGAGCTTAGTTGAGATGATCATATTGCCTGTTGCTTTCAACGGCAATCAAGGGTCTACAAAGACAGGAGGGTGTTTCTATGGATCAAGGGCTCGAGGCGGTCTGCGGCGACGATGCGACGGTTTTGGGCCGTTAGCCAAAACAACCTTGAAAGCGTGCTCCTCATTTCCTTGCTGCAATGAATTGGTTTGAGACCGAGCATCCGGGGTGCCCCGTTCTTCTCAGGAGGCATAAATCACTGCACGCTGCCTGTGCAGCCAGGTGCTTGTTTCCTGTCATAGACAATTCGCTCAACACACTGAGCCCGGCATGACTCTGCTGCAAGCAGTTACGCAAGCACTGCTTTGCGCCCAGTCGCAAGGCTGCAACGCAGAATAGGCTCGTTGCGGCCAGGTACAACCAGTCATGGCAACATGTCCACCGTCATGGCAGTCATTTCCATTACCCTTATGGCAGGCCTGGCAGACAATGAACTCTGTGCAAGCAATCGCCCCCATTGGGTTGTGATCCGGGGCTCGAGGTATTTAGCTTTGCGACAGTACTGTCAGCGTAACGCACCGATGCCCGGTGTGAACAGCCACAGCAAGCCAACCGGTACACCTTTCTGTATGCGGGCTCACCGCCGCGGAGAACGACTGTAGCGCTCGCTCGATGAAGACGACAGCACTGTACAAGCCCTGTTCTTCAAAAACACAGCCCTAACATGGCAGCTATGCGGCACGCAACCTTCTGTTTGCTAACGTTCGTAGCAAAATAAGACAGCTGTCATCTGTGGTATCCAGCCTGGACAAGCTTTCCTGTGAAAGAAGGCAAGCCTGTCACAATGATAATAATTTAAACGCTTTCCAGCTCATGATGAGCTAGGTACGTGCAGCACAAGTCTTGTCTCTCCGGAGCAGCCTGTCTTGTGCCCCCTGTAAGGCCTACTCATACGACTGTGTTGACAGTTACGTACGGCAATATCAGTGAAACTAGACCTAGGGGCGGCCAAGTGGACGAAGCCCCTTGACTTCACCAAACAAAAGCTTTTAGGCAATCTATCATACAATAATGATTAGGCATCCTGAAAATATGACCTAGCCACCCAAGTCGTTTGCTTTGTAGCTGAGACTCCACAGATAAGGTGTTGCACCTATTCAGTATGGCGACATTTTGCACATGATTGCGCAAGGGTATACCACAGATGCGTTGCAAGCAGTTCATCTGAAAAACAGTTAAGAGCTAATGTGTTGTTTCACAACAGCCCATAGTTCTCCAGAGTACAGCAGAACTGACATGACAATGCGTTGCAATAATTGCATTGTAACAGACAGGGTCAAAGCCCTAGGAGACCAGATGTTGGCCTGTAGATTTGCTGGAAGGCACTATTTGCAGCAGCTACCCTATGTGTGATCTCAGCGTTCAAGGTGCAGTCAGAGGTGAAAACACTGCCGAAGGATTTAAAGTGGGATACCACTTCTAGTTGATCCCCATTCAGCATGATGACTGAATTTGCAGCTTGAGCTGCAGCATTTCTGCCAACAACCAGCACTTTGGTTTTCTTTGTACTGATTGTAAATCCCCACCACAGAAATGTGGCATCCATGGTAATGATAGCTTCCCTGACATACAAAGTGTTCACAATCTGAAAGCGCACGCAGCTTGTTCACACTTTACTGTGCTGAAGTCAAAAAAGACTCTGTCGAGAACATTTCGCGGCGCCTCAAGAAAACTGTAACAGCAAAACCAGAAGAACAATCCAGCAAATGGTGATGGTTCTCAACAACGACAAGTAGCGCCGAAATCGGCTAATTCTGCAGCTAGAAGCAAACGCGACCTCTTCACGGGCGATTAGGACGACGATGGAGCTTCATAACGAGTGATGCAGGAGGAAGCACCCAAGAAGCGGCTACAACAGTTCACCACGAATCCTAATTGGGGGCTCGTCGGCAACGAGAAGGTACTCACCAGTGAGGCTTTGCGAACTTCTGCGCTTGATGCATTTCCTGACCTGCGACATCCGGCTGCCAATCGACTATTTGCAGCACTGCGTTCGTGTCCAAGCTTGTCTGCAGCAACATGACTGTCAAGTTTGCATAGCCGAAATCTCTGTACACTCTCGCTGCGCGACCGCTTTGCAGTTACCCCACCGGCATTGTCTCTTGTGACGAGCTGCGATTAGCAGTTACTGCTGTCCAGCACTGTGTTACTGATCGGCTTGCCTGCTCTGCCATTGCTTGACCAGATTTACCTGCTTTTGCCTTGGCTGACCCGAATGTGTGCTTAAGCTGGCATGTATGTTGCTCAAGCATGTATGTTGCTTAAGCGGGCATGTATGTCTGAGCAAGCACTGCAAGCAAACAAAGTATCAGCTGCTAACAACTTGCTACCATACGCAAACCTAGCAGCATACCCTAAGCAAAGCCAATGTTTGCTATCACCAAATTCCAATGTCTGCCTAAGCAAGCGCTGTAATATGCTTGAGCAAGCTCAGGCGAGCTATGTATGTCAGGGTACCTAGCCAAGCAGCAAGCACTGCCTGCAAATTTGTGAAACAAAGCTTAAGTTACGTAGCTGTATACAAAATAGCTTGCTGCAGACCTAGCAGCATAATGTCAGCAAGCCAAGCTACCTGCTGCCAATGCCTGCAAAAGAGACTTTGCCAATGTCAATTGCATGCCTATCACTGCCTGCATGTCCCTGATTATGCTGTATATGTATGTTTGCCTGATCAAACAGCTAGCTTCACCTAGCAGTGCAAAGCTTTACAAAATGTACATGTGGAATTGTGGCAGCATCACACATTGCAGTGACACCATGCCTGACAAGCACAATCAACTGCCAAACTTAAAGCTGACTGCCTCAACGGCAAAACCCAATATGACTGAATGGACATATCAATGCAATTTGCCACTACTGCAAGGACAGCAGCACTTGATGGCAATCCGCTGCAAAGCATGCTTTAGAAGTTGCCAGCATGACATTGATATTCTGCAAACTAGTTGCTTCAGAACATATGCAGCTGATTGCGTGAAACATTGCCTGTACTAGTACTGACACAAGCAGATCTGTCTAGACACCAAGCTTGATGCGGGCAATATTCAAAATTCCAAGTTGAATAAATCAAAGCAAGTGAAGTTAATCAAAGCAACAACCTTAAGCCTCAAGATTTGGTTAGCTCAAAACAGCCAAGCATGCTTAAGCAATTTCACTGCAGCAATTCATCTCACAAGCCAAGCATGCCCCTTTTGCAAGCTGAGCAAATACTGGGTACATTGCTGCTGGATATCTCAAGTATGCATGCAGACAGCCAGCAAAGCATCACTGGGCTAGATTCAATTGTTGAGCAAGCGCTGCATGCACATTTACGTGCTCAATCAAGCAGCCAGCAAAACTTAGGGCAGTCCAAGAACTGCATGAGAGACTGCAAGCAGCATGCAAGCCTAATGGCACCAAACACAATTAGCATAGCTTGTTACACACTGAGCAGCCAACAACGCCTGGTGTAGCTGTGACGAGCTCTGCTCACAATAAGTTCAATTCAATACTTGTATAGTAGCATCCAATTGCAACAAGTCACAACAAGGCGATACACAGCCTGTAGCTACATGTGTACAGCTCATTGCAAACAATACAGCTCGCGCTGCATGCTACCATACAGGCACACATATGCTTAGCAGGTTTCATGCAGCTGAGTACCTCAGGCTTTACATGTTGTAGCACACTAGCAGGCAGTAAGGCCACAAACAGCTTGGGCCCTGTCTTTTGTTGCAACATGCAAGAATCACAGGCAATCAAAGAACTGCCCTTCACTCAGCACGTCCACCAAATCAAGCAACTCATATAGTTGTGAGTCACAGCTGTCAATTGACAATAGATCACAAAACTTTAAACAGTCCAGTATAGCTTAAGACATACCTATGTATACGGTGTTGATTCTGTGAGGGTGTATCAATGATCAGATACCCATGCAATTCACCTTTGCGCGCTTACTTGCAGAGAGCATTGGCATCCCCTAGACCACAGCTTCCAGATGGCATTAACAGCTTGCAAAACAAACTGTTATGCTTTGAATTATGCAACAATACTTAATGTTCCATAGTATACGCATGAAGAAACACACCCAAGCGCATACGTTTTGCAATCCTCTGCTTTTGCTTAAATGCACATAGTTTTGGAGCACCCTGGATCACACCTTCCAGATGACATGAAGAGCTTGCAAAACAACCTCATATGCTTTGAGATATGCAGCACTAGTACTGATTTTGAGGGTGTGTCAATATGGCAACACACCCAAGCACATGTCTTTGGCCACACACTCTTGTTTGCTTACATGCACATAGCAATGGCTCACTGGATCTGAAAAGATGTTCAGACATAAAGTCTGGCTATTGGCAGCTGGACATGCACCCAGACATGTGGCAGTAACTGGGCTGTGAGTACAAGGGCGTTTACTACTGCTTCAAGGGCCTGCCCCTTTGGCATTTCCATTGCATGCTGGATCTACACGTTCCTGCACGTACCTAGCTCATCATGAGCTGGAAAGCGTTTTAATTATTATTATTATTATTATTATTATCTACAGCATCATCAAGCAGGAATTGTACAGGCCAGCAAGGAACCAAGGGGCACGCTTACAGTACTTGATTGATGACGGGTGAGCTCTTGGCAACAATACTTCCAAGCTGCAGTGCAAATGAGCAAGCTGGCCAGCACCCTTGATCACTAAGCAACGAGCAAACAATGTTATGCATCAGCAAACTTGACACCACATGGTGCACGCCTGAATATCGATATCTATGCGGGGGTTGTCAGAAGGGTGACAGCTTGCCCACAACCCCTGCAGACTGCCAAGAAAAGCAGAACAAGCATATAGCATGGTCACTCCTAACAGTGTATTATTAGAAAAACATGTACACCAGCGTATATCATGCAGTAGCCAGTGACATGCACATAAACCCAGCCTCCACTGAGTCAAGGCTGCTTAATGTTGCCAAGCTTACACAGTATAATGGCTTATAGCGGAAGATATGCAACAAAGTGGTTTTTTGTGAAGGTGTGTTGAGGCAAAAACACACTCACCACCATATCTGTGGCAATATGCAGTTACATGTCTGCATGCGCATAGCTGTGTGCTCCAGAGGACCACAGCTGCCTGATGCTACCAAGCTTGCTCAGTATAATGGCTCATAGCAGGAGATATGTCACAAAGTTATTTTGAGTGTTGGTGCTAAAAACACCATTTTGGCATATCTGTGGCAATACGCAATTACATCATTGCATGCGCATAGCTATGTGCTCCTGAGGATCACAGCAGCCTTATGCCACCAAGCTTGCACGGTGTAAGCGCATGTAGCGCAAGATTTGCAGCAGAGTGGGATTTTTGGGAAGGGTGTAGGGGCAGAAACCCACACACCACCATATCTTTGGCAATATGCAGTTACATCACTGCATGTGCATAGCTGTGTGCTCCTGCGGATCACAGCTGCCTGATGCTACCAAGGTCGCACAATGTAATGGCTTGCGGTCAAAGATATGCAACAGAGTGGTTTTTTGAGGGTATGTTGAGGGAAAAACACACTCACCACCATATCTTCGGCAATATGCAGTCACATCACTGCATGCGCATAGCAGTGTGCTCCTGTGGATCACAGCTGTCTAATGCTACCAAACGTGCTCAATATAATGGCTCATAGCGGAACATATGCCAGAAAGTGATTTTGAGTGCCTTACAACTGAAAAGACATCATTTTGGCATACCTGTGGCAATATGCAATTACATCACTGCATGCGCATAGCTATGTGCTCCTGAGGATCACAGCAGCCTTACGCTGCCAAGCTTGCACGGTTTATGGGCATGTAGCGCAAGATCGGCAGCAGAGTGGGTTTTTTGGAGGTGTGTTGAGGCAAAAACACAGACACCACCATATCTTTGGCAACATGCAGATACATAACTGCATGCGCATGTGCATGGGTGCGTGCTCCTGTGGATCACAGCCGCCTTATGCTATCAAGCTCGCACAGTGTAATGCCTTGCAACGAGATTTATGCAGCAGAGTGGATTTTGAGGGTGTGTTGAGGACAAACCACACTCACCACCATATCTTTGGCAATATGCAGATATCTGTCTGCATGTGCATAGCTGTGTGCTCCTGATGATCACAGCTGCCTGATACTACAAAGTTTGCGCGGTATAATGGCTTGTAGCGGGAGATATGCGACAAAGTCGTTTGTGAGGGTGTGTGGATACGAAAACATTATTTTGGCATATCTTAGGCATTATATAACTGCTTGCATAAACACGCATATGGTTGAAGTGCCCTAATGAAAAGCTTCCGGGGGACAGCAATAACTTGCAAAAAGCGGCAGGCCTATTGAGCATAGAAAGCAGCAGGCCTATAAGAACATAGGATATTGCAGTGCAAACACTGTGAAATGCAATCTAGCAAGAGCTGGCATGCACATACCATTAAGACTTGCAGCTGAACAAGGCACTAGCAGCTTGGTCTGCACAACAAGCTTTCAAGGTACTATGCACATGAGCACGTGGCATGGTGGGCCCAGCAGATGGCGCTCCAAGGCAATCAACAAGAATATCACAAAGCAGCATTCCCAATACCAACTCCAGGCAGCTGCCAGACAGGCAACAGCAGCAGGTGCATAAGCAGTTTCATTAGCACTCAGCACAGCATTTTTGGCTCCTCAGTCATGCAAGGAACAGCAGCTTTGACAGCACAACACAAATAGGGTACCACTTAATTTACAGCCTGGAACAATACAGCTGCAATATACCCTCAACAGTGCTGCCAGGTGCAGCTGCAGAAAGATAAGTTCAGCCTGAATCATGGGCCTGCACATGCATGCAACAGGAAGAAGCCTATGACACAGTGCCTATCACAGTGCTAGATCCTTGTAAATGTTCCAAGTCAATCATGGCGTTGCCTGCTGTACAGCAATGCAAAGCTTATGGAACAGCCCTCATTATAACAATAAGACATCAACAGCAGCCTCTGGCACTGGCAGACCTGTCAACAGCCCATACTTGGGGTGCAAGCAAAATGGCCCAGAGTTTAGGCACAGCAGGTTACTCTACCCGAAAGAATCAGACAGGCAACAGCTGCCAAATGGCTGCAGAATACGCATGCTCCAATACACATCTGCCATCCAAGAAATTGACAAGGTAGACAGCACAAAAGACAAGGGCAACACAATTTGAAAGCAATGACTGTCATGCTCAGCACGCTGTAGTGAAGGGCTCAGGTAAATACCATGCCATGATAGGCCTTACATGGGTTCCTGAAACTAGCATTTCTGGAACATACTGCACGTGGTAGAGACAGCAATGCAGCTGACTCACAATGACTCACTATTCAAACACGCACTGCTTATATGGCGAGCTGCACATACAAAGTGTTCACAATCTGAAAGCGCACGCAGCTTGTTCACACTTTACTGTGCTCAAGTCAAAAAAGATCCCACCCACCCACACCAGAGTCTGATAGGCCTGTGAACACTGCTTGACATCTGCTGCAGGGTGAGCAGTAGACACTACATTATATTTGTGCATGCAGCCTTTTGAGATTGGCTGATCGTTCTAATCGTGGCAGGTGCCTGGAAGGATCAAGATACTTCTCAACAGTGGCTACTGTATTGATTTGGGCCTTCTTGCCTATGTCTGCAGAGGGTATGCCTGCAGCTGACAATGCTTGCATCTGGCCCTTCCTGAAGCCATGGCTACTTTCTCCAGCATACAAGGCAGCTTGCTCTAAGTGATGCCTCATGCGTTTCCCAATGTCTGAGGCACTCATACAGCTGTCCTTGAATTGCCTCCTGTCAGCTGTGAGGGGACTGAACAGAAATGCTGAGCCTGGTGCATTGTCAGGCATTCTGTGCTTCAGGTAGGCAGGCAAGCGTCCCAAGAAACTGGGTGCAGTCCCATCACCAGCTGTCAGCACAAAGGGCCCTGACCTGCGCCCTTTGACTGTTTTTGTCCCATTGGGCCTGAGGGTCAGCAGGCTGCCTATTGGCAAGGGGCTAGGCAAGGGCAGCTTGAGGCTCTGCCCATCTGAATGGCTGAAATCTGACAGGGTCACGCCTCCACATTTCTTTCCTCTCATAGAGGTCTCCCACATCAACAAGGCTAGCAGGGCATCACGCTCCACCACAAGCCTTGCCAGGGTAGGGGGGCTGCTGGGCACCAAGCTGACCAAGTACTCCATACGGTGATGGACTTTATCCACACTGATAGGCACAGCTGATCCCTCAAGGTAGCCTGATCGCCAGGCCCCTAGTCTCTATCCCTTGCGATAGCTGCTCACCAGGCTGGACTGGATAGGGTTGCCGCTGGGGGTCTCAGGGGTCCAGGAAGTGACCCTTCCTATAAGGCTGAATCCAGTGGACATGCTGGACAGGCACTGATTGACCCCACTGGGTGAGCTTATGATGCTGCCATCAGGCAAGGTGGTGCCAGCATGCGCCTCTAGCCAGTGGTCTTGCAGGAATGCTATCAGGTCAGCTGGAGTGCAAGTCATCAGAGACTTCTCACACTGAGTGGGGAGCTGGCTGAGCCATTGACTGAGCTCCTGCATGGTTCCATCACGGCGCTGGATAGTGTTAGGCTCCCATGCTTGGGAGATGGTATCTTGGGCGCTATGCAGAGCGTTTTGGTACATCTGCTGAGCTGCCCAGGGATCCAGCTGCTTTGCTGGGGCTGTTTGAGCAGGTAGGCTGTACTGCCACAAATTGATTACTGGCAGAAGCTAATCAAACTGACAGAAGCTGGCAGGGAGGCGTGTAGGCATTCTTACATTGGAGCCATCTGATAGCCGGGGAGCAGACTCAACTGAAGGCAACCTGAAGGGTGTGGGTGTTAATTAGTTACACATTGCCTTACCAGTTGAATCTGAGCCCATCTGATTTAGACTCTGCATTATAATTACTCATTCATAGGCCATTACATGAATGATTGAAAATGCTGAGTCCAACTCAGGCCAAACACATATGAGCTGAGGATGGCAGACATTGTAACAATGTACTACTCTGAGCATTCCAGTAAACAGAAATGCAAATGTGTGTAAGCAGACTTATGATGCCAGCTGTACGTCAACGCCTCACGTGATACACATTTGAGTTGACCACATCACGGATTTTCAACATTTCAACGCCAAACTTCCAAATACAGCGCGCCTCGCGACCACCATCCATCAAGTGGCTTCAATCGAACATTCTTTGTGATGCTGTACGAGCGGCTTAGACGAAGCCCGAATGCGCGGATATTTCCGTTGACCCTTCTGCTAATATGCAGCGTCTGGTGTCTGAACCGAGTGGCCGTTGTGTCGCTTCCCTCCCGACGTTTTGCACAGCGACATTCCGGCAATGCAGAACTTCAAGTGGCATCGGAACCCAGCAATTCTGCACAGCACATCCCTGCTATTCTGCATCAGGTCTATCTAGACGGCGAAGACGACCTTCTGCAGAAAGAAAGCGACCCAAGTCCTCGTCCGGGACAGCGCTTTCCTGGGTACAACCGCACTTGGCGTGCATCGTGTCGTTCTATGCATCCTGGTTGGAAGTACATGTTTTGGAACAACAGCGCAGCAGAACAGCTCATTCAAACGAGATACCCCTGGTTTTTGGCCACTTTCCGTTCCTATTCCAGCACCGTTCAAAAGGGTAAAGTCTGATTGATGCAACAGCAGGTCGTTCCTTATGCGATCCGCTCTCGAAGCATTACTTGAATTATGAATGCAAGCCAATGCAGCTGTAATGGGCGGTGTTGCTCCCCGGCATTAGTTACCTCATCAATTTTGTTTTGCGCTCGTGTTACGTACTCACACTTTGTCACAAATTGCAGGCGACGCTTTGCGGCCATTGCTAATGCATGCTTTTGGGGGACTTTATTTGGACATCGACGTCCATTGCTTCAAATCCACTGAATATCTGCTATCAGGACACGAAGTGGTGCTGCAGCTTGAAGATTCAAAGCCCAAGTCACTGAACAATGCTGTCATGGCCAGCATACCAGGTCATCCTTTCTGGACCCAAGTGATTGAGCTGATCCATCACCGCAGCAAACATGCAGGAGATCACTTCCTTGGGTTCAGAAGTCTTGGCACTGTGTTGCAGACCACAGGTGATGACTTACATGGTTAAGCCCTTGATTGTCAGGCTTGTTGGTTTGTCTGTGGCGTCCTCCAACAGCAGGTTCACATATCGCAAAATAAAAGATGAAAGCAACAATCAGCTGAACATGCCGTGCGAACAGAATAGTCTGGTTATTCTGGCAATAGTCTGAACAGTCTGGAAACATTCATGTGACGCAGGCCCTGATGCTCTACGTGATGCTTTCAAGGCCTTCAGCTATGAAAAAGGAGAGTTGCAAAATGGGTGGGCAGGAAGTTGGGACATTCGCAACACAACGTTTTGTGTCTACCCTATGGGTGAGTGGTATGAGCCATGCAAGTGGGATGACTACAAATGTCATGCCAAGATGCAGGCTACTACTGAGATCTCTCCCCGTTTGGTTGGGCATCACTTGAACTCAGGTGTTTGGCTCAAAAGTCTTAGACAGCACAACAGGAGGCTAGGTATGGCCTGTTTGCTAACAGCAAGTGCATGTTGTTGTTATTGTGCTGTTGTCTCACAAAGACGCTGTCGCTTACAAGCAGCAAATAAATCGTAAGCAGCTTTTTCCTGGTAAGATGTGGGTCAACACTGTGCAAGTAAGATGCACAGTCGTTTTCAATGTTGTATAAAGGTTGATGTCTGAGGGAATGTGTGCAAAGCTTCCCAGTTTGCTAGGTCTTTGGCAAATGTTTTATGTCTGGCAGAGTGGCAAGCTGTGCACTTGGTGTACCACTCTTGCCTCTTGCCTGATTTGTTTGGAAACTGTAGTGCGGGGGCAAACACTGTGGGTTGCCTACTCTGGTCAAACTGCTAATATGATAATATTAATGATATTGACAATACAAATGACAACAACAACAACAACAACAACAACAACAACAACAACAACAACAACAACAACAACAACAACAACAACAACAACAACAACAACAACAACAACAACAACAATGCGAACTTAGCCAAATAGGCATCAGGTGTATGCGATGCAGGTCAGCTCCCTCTAGGCAGGCTCGTTCTATGCATTACACATGCGGGTTCAGCTTCAAGGTTGTTGAACGTCAGACAGGACAACATTGTTCCAAACAGTCCCAAATTTACCATGACAGTTCTGGCCTACCAGTTGTCCGTACAACAGAATTTTGAACCGTTGCTATTAGACAGTGCATTTCAGAGCGTGTGTGATACCACTTCTGAAATAAACTCAATCCCCACAGTAGCAATGGTCACTCAGGTGCTGCATCATGAATATGCAACGACTTGCATGTTCGGTGTCTGCCAGGATGCTGAGTGGATACCTGGTTTGGATTTCCAAGCCTGTACAGCTGATTGTTGCTTGCACAAGCAGCAGCAAGATATGCAACAGACTGTTGTAATCACTGGACAAGTCACCGGAGCAAGTGACCCTGAGTGCTGCTGTCAGCTGCATACCAGTTTGTTGGTGTCATGAGCCATCACGTCTTGTCAGATTCTTCACTCTCAAGCCAATAGGGCCCAGAAGCAATGTCAGACCTGCAATTTGCTGTTGGGAGAGTGGTCAGATTGGCTGCAGTCAAGTTCGTTTTGAGCAAGAGTGTGGCAGGATATCAGGAACTTTAGGGTGTCAATGGGAAGACTAGCTCAGTCCAGCATCTGCTGCAACTTGGGGACATGTCATGTTGGCAGCATAGCTCCACAGGGCAAATGTTGAGGTTGCTGCAATGCCCACCCTTGAGCAGCCTCAAACAGCAATTTTGTTGCCAGGACAGCAGGCTGTTATAATCTGATGTCAGCACCCTAGCAATACGTTGCCAGAGTCACACTGTGCTAGCACAGTTTTGGAAAGCAGACTATATGAGGGCCTTGTTGCTGCCTCAAAGTTATCAGATAACGCTGCCTGCTACTAGGCCAGACTGCAATCCAGCTTGACTTATTATGTCAAACAGAGCATCCTAGGCTGCATCTGAGTCTTGAGCATTTCTGCAAGTACAACACAGGCTTCAACTCCTCAGAGCTGTGTTTGTGGCACTAGGTCAACGTGTGGCAGCTTGCCTGTGCCCTGCTGTGACGAATTGGCATATAGCCCAGCATGGACGTCACACCAAATTGAGTAGTGACCATACAGAAACATCATTGTGCTTCTTTGGTTGCTCAGGTCAGTCAGTGTCCACACAACATGCAATATGTACGAATCAGCGTGTCACATCAACATGGAAATGGTGAAATTGACAACACATGCTTAGCCTGCAGGCATCAGGTGCATGCGTCGCAAGTCAGCTCCTCCAGACCGGCTTGTTCAGAGCATCACAGGTGTAGATTTAGCTTCAACTTGGGAATATCAGACAGTACAACATTGTTCCAGCAGCTGTTGTGTTTTGGCACGACGGTTCTGACCTAATAACTGTCCATCAGCAGCATTTTGGGCAATCTGCTGTCAGGCATCCTGCAGACACGACCAAACCATCTAAGTCTCTTGCTTCTAAGCTGAGACCCAACAGAAAAACATTCACACTGCATCAAGATGTCTCTTGGTGGTCTCTCAATGAGATGCCGCAAATTCGCCTGAAACACCGCATGTAAAAAGCCGACACTTTTGTGACAATGGTCTGGAGGAACTGAAGTTTAGTGTGCAAGGTATCGACATATTACGCGGTGCCATGTCATGTCCATTGAATCTGTCAATCTGCCAAATTCTTTTTTGGTCAAAGCAGGCCTAGTGTTTGCAATGGTGGTGCATATGCAATCTCCTCCTCATGTGTGATGATGCCCAATGCACTTGGCTGCCAGGCTTTGCATATCAGGTCATGTGCGCTACCACTTCTGAAATTGGACTCAATCCCTACAGTGGGGCCCACATGTCCTGATTAGGACATTTGGATTGCTGGACATTGGGCATGGTGTATTGCAATTCATGACTACGACACCTCAGTGAGTCAGCATGGTCTTGCATGTTACGTGACCAGAAAAGAAAAGAGAAGTTTACGCTTTTCAGCGATCTTGACGGGAGCCTCCTAAGGCGGCAGCCAGGAGCTATCACCATAGGCCATAGCCCAAAGGGAAAGGCGAATCCTAAACCTAAGGTAGATCAGGCCTATTCTGTCTGATAGTACTCTCCTAGATGTAAGAATCTTGTGAAATGTCACAACAGAGTGTTCATGCAATTTGGGCATGACTTTGCTTGCAGGTCCATGCTCTCTATACTAATCTTTGCTAGAGCGCAAGACGTAGTGTGATATTGTGACCCAGATTGTCCTATGATTATAGGCAGTGTGGTAACATTGTAACCATAGTCCTTGAGAGCTTCCTCCAGTGCTTCATGCTGTGCTTCCTGTTCTTGCAGTCTTCTTCATATCTTGTATCAGGGCAATATCCTCCTTCCACAATATTTATGCTCCTTGGACTCCATAACGCATCACTGGTGTTAAGGGTCTCAGTCTGGATTCTGAGTTGTCATCATGGCGCAAGTACTGCTGTTGTTCTGCCATTTTCATTTCTACTATCATCATGTCTGGCCTCATCTTGCTCCGCATGTCTGCTGCTTCCCTCTGCAAGAAACCTCTCTCCACCGTAGGGTCCAACTCGAGCTTGCAAGCCCCTTGCTTGTAAACATCTGTCTGGGAGTACAAGTGCTGGAACCCTCTTGCTGTGCATGCCTATATCTTTGAGTCCTTCAATCTTTCCTACATCTGCAATCAGGTAGTGACTACCACACTGCTGTTTAGTAAAAGCTTGGATGACTGTTCAAATGGCTTTATCATGTCTAGCTATATAAATTTTGCTCATGTCTGGGTGCATGCAGCTCGGTCTGTGATGACATCTTGAGCTGTGCGGTGGTACTCTTGCATGAAGGCATCCACATCTTGTCCTTGATGTTGAGCACCCAGCATACTGTAGATGAAAATCTTCCTGCTGTGTATCTGTTTACGCTTCTGCCATACTCTCCACACCTCATATGCAGAGCCTTCTACTTGCTTCCCTTCTGCCGAGTCCTGCTCCAGCTGAGACATTGGGACCGTACGCTTCATCCCATCACTGTACAAGATGCCTGTGTCCCACTCCCGCAACAGGTAATCATAGCTGGGGTAGTCACTGACCGACACATACCTGGAGACCAAAACACACAAGATCAGACAGGAATGCACTGAAACAAAAGTACAGCGCCTGTACGTAACAGCTTGATGTACATGCACCGCACCTTGCAGCAATTACACCATGCTGCATGCTGGCTGCATTTGTTACATTGACGTGTGGGGCATCAAGGCATGTTTGCCCACATAGCATGTGTGCGCATGCTGGTCACATGTAAAGATCGCAGATGATGCATCCACTGAGATCTGTGCAACTCACACAGCAACAAGGGACTTACATGCCCATCCACTCTGTCCAGTATGGCTCTCCGTTGTGGCCAGGGTACACAATGGCAATGCCGCCACTCATGTTCATCAGCAGCACATCAGCAGCTCCCTGAGTCTGTTGCATGCCAGCATTGCTTGATGGAGCTGCTGCTGGCTGAGCTGCTCCTGGCATGTTTGTGACATGCTGCTGTCTATTCTGAGTTTGCTGAAAGGCCCGTTTCTCAGCTCTTGTGTCTTGAGCAGCCTTTCTGCGGACTGGGCTGGTGACTGGCACCTTCAGTCCAGCCTCAGTGCCGGCTGCTGGTGCAGAGGTCAGCCTTGCTCTTGCAGAGGCTGCCTGATAGCGAGCCAAGCCATACAGCTGCTGACTCTGCGTAACCATAGCCACTGCAAGGAGAGCGTGAAAGGACTCTGACTTGTCCATGCTGTGTGCAGCATTGCTCATCCATGCATTGGCTCTGCGCACTGTTCTGTTTGACTCTGCCAGCTGCAGTACAATGGGAGCCATCATTGCGCCCACTACCTGGTGGTCAGGACCCCCAGCTTGCAGCAGTGGAGACTGGCAGTGACTGTTGATAGTGGCTAGGGCTGTCGACAGAAGCTGTGTGGCCTCTTGTTGCATGCGCTGTGCTTCTGCTTGTTCATCATAAGCAGATGATTGCTGGAGCTGCTGCCCTGAAGCTGTCATGCCTGCAAGACTCTCTTGTGCTGCCAAGCTGACCCCTTGCAAAGCCTGTGCTGTACGAGCCTGTCGGCTGTTGGCTTGACTGACTGGGCTGCCCATTGGCACTTCAGGAAGGGAGATGCCCATGAGAGCATGCACTGCCTTGCTGACCTCCACTGGACAGTCAGGATTGTCCATCAAGACCTGTCCAGCCATCTTCCAGATCCTACTGTTCAGTACAGTTGATGGTTCCTTCTGAGTGCGCAAAGCCTCCTGCAATAAACGCGTTGCCTCAGCAAGGGCTGCTGTACATCCAGATTTGAGTGACAGGGCATATACTGTCTTGTACTTCAAAGCGACCACAGACTGGTGCAGCAGACTGAAGATATCTTGTCTCAAACATGTGAATCAGAAATGAAGACTATGTGTACAAAACCAGCTGACCTTGATTGCATTTGGATGTACGCGACAAAGCAGTGACATATACAGTTATCTTGGGTGCATTATGCTTTTACGCTTAAGCAATGACATATACAATTGTCCTAGATGCCTGTACCTTCACAGGCTCCAACATTTGTATCACCAGTAAGTGAGGCGGCAGCAGGTTTGCCATGGCACCCACAGGGGTGTTGAGGGCATTCATCAAACCATTGATTTCCTGATGCCACTGCAAAGTGACATCCAACCACCTATCCCATGTCCCATTGCTCCTGGCTTCAAGAAAGAAAGCCATCTTCCACATTGGATGGGATGGGGCATCACGATGTATGAGGGGAGCACGTTGCCACCATACCTGCCTCAAAAAGAGGAGGACTTCATAGAGATCTGCACCACCTAAGTCCCTCAAATCCAAGCTAGACATGAGATTGTCCTGCAGATAAGACAGCTGTTTATCAAACAGAGCAAATGAGCAAATGCTAATCTTCTGCTGTGAGTCAATCTTCTGCTGTTGCAATCAAGGAAAAAGGACAGCAAAAGACAAATAAGAGCGACTGATGTATTGTTGGTTACTGTGCAGCCCTTGTGTCATACCTGCACATTGTCAAGTGATGACATTGCAAGCAAAGCTTGCACCATTACAACATGCTAGTCCCAGCCGAGCTTGGCAAGTCAGGCGATTTTGCTGTTGAGAGAATTGAGTAACACAGTGATCAAATCAGGTAGAAAGCCGATGCTCACCATCTCAAGCTGCTCAAGAGCATAGGCCAAAGCATCAGGGCCATCTCTCTGAACTCTGGCCATTCCTCAGGATTGAGCCCAAGCTGCGAGGCATAGTGAGCACGATTCAGGTGCCCTGCTGCTTGCGCAATCAGGTCTGGCTCAGGAAGCTGCAGCATCAAAGTTGAGATGTCAAATACACATGATGCACTTGCATGCTCAATGGCCAGTCCAAAACAGCACAGACGCATAGTGTGCATGTGAGCAGTGACTCATGTTGCTGTTCTTCAGTCATTCAAAATTCGCTAGCTAGTGCAGACAAACAGTGGAATTAAGCATATACAACTTGTGGAGAAGCAGAAACGAAAGATGTAGATCCACACAATGGCTCTCTCACCACACAGTAGTGCTTGCCCATGGTGCCCCTGCTTGATGCCCAGGCAGCATCCTCGATAGCTTTCTTGCTGGCGCCAAGCTTAGCTACCAGCATGTTGGGTTTGGTAACCCTGCCTTCATAGGTATTTTTCTGAGCTGTGCGACCAGTACGGTGACGCGCCTAATGGGTGTGATAGGCATGAGTTGCTGGAGAGACCCTCTTCTCAGGTGCATAGGAATTGCAGTAGATAGGACGCAACCCATAGCCCTTCAGTCAACCCTCTGAGATCTGGGGAAAGCGCACCTTGTGCTGCATGAATCAGCAGCATATGATCATGGCTCCGTTTGATTGATTGTTTGAAAGGGTACATGAGGTAACAAGCGCAGCACTAATGAGTGCAAAGACCTTTCCTATGGCCTAAATGTCAATAGATGGCACAGGTTGTCTTACGACAGACACTCATGTGCCAGCCGCCAAGTCTTGCTGCAGCGGAATGCCCAGCACAGACTCAATACTTGTGTCACTAGTACTAGGTGCTTACCTTCCATCCTGGTGCCTCATGCTTGCTGACCATCCAGAGTGCCGGCCAGGTGACAGCACACATCGGTAGTCCTTGTTCAAGGCAAACACTTGCATTTCCCAAGTTCCAGATGGTGATGTTGATTTGCCTGAGTCCTTCGAGCAGGAGACACAGTACATACTCTCTGTGCTTGCATCTGTCATAGCATAAGGCATGTTGTCAATGAGCACGCTGAAACATTGCATTTTCATGTGCAACGCTGGACTGATCATAGCAGCAGAGCTAGCAGAAATTTGATTTACATGGACAGAGCCAGTTACGCATGGCCATATGAATTGATGCAACTGTCTTACAACACACAAAGTTGACAAGGCCTGGGTCATACAATGTTACAGCATATGGATGACACGTGTAATCAATGTGCTCACTTGGATCTCCTGATGCTGGATACTCAACCATCTGCAGGTCTGCAAGGGTCCTGTTGCGGGGGTCCTCTGCTCTGGCCCACATAGCATCAATATAGAAGTACATAGAGGCAGCACGTATAGCTAACCAGGGGTTTGTCCGGCCCTTCACCTGCAGAACACTTGCCATTGCTGCTGAAACATGCCTGTCTGTATGCAGCAGAAGTTCGTGGGCATCTATGCATTAGCAGAAAATCATGGGCATGCATGCATCAGCAGAAGTTCATGGGCATGCATGCATCATATGATTGACAGCACCCCTGGTATAAATGGCTTGTTGTTGCCTGCAGCGGTATGGCCTGCTGCAGTCACATGCACTGCTGCAACAACATGACTATTAGCAAGCCAAATGACACAACAGGGGAAGGCCAATCCTGAGGGCACTTTCAAGGATCCCTGATAGGGGCAACGACATGTGTTGTGAATTTGTCATGTCACACATTTGCTGAAGGTTGCAAGGTTGCTCATGCACATGTGCCACTGTTCTCATGTCCAGTGCACAGCATGACAACTCATGGGCACTCACCTTCAGAAATTACTCTGACATCTTGACCAGATCAGAGTCTTTCAGCAGCTTCAAATGCCGAAAGGTTGAGTCCCTCAGCATGATCTTGTTCAGGAATCCAGTGTGCCTCCTCTTTTGCTTGTCAATTCTGCAAGACAAGAAGATCTATACTACCTCTTGCTGTGTTGGTCTGTTATAAGCACAGAGATTGAGTTGTCACATTGAATATCCCAAATCTGTTTACATGGCTTTTACAGCCATTCTTCTCAACAATTTCATGGGCAAAAGCATTCTGTAGCATCTGCAAGTACCCCACAGCATTCACCCAGCCTCTGAAGTCATCATGCAACATTTGCCTCTTCATTCTGAAAAGGTCTTGAGCAGTAGTAGCATGCTGGCCAAACTCAGCTGCAATATTCTGAATCTGTTCCTCAGTAAGCTGAGTCTCTTCCATGGCATCAGCTTCTTCTACTTCGCCAACATGCTCCAAATCCATGATGAACTGACAAAACCTGTGTGCAAATCTTGTGTCAAGAAGAGAACATGCCATGTGCCGACACATGCATCTGTTGGTCAATCACAGCCCTAAAAGCAAGTCCAAAATGCAATTGGGCAACAATTGACAGCCACTCAAGCAATTCATTTTCACAAACAAAACAGAAGATGTGTATGTGTTTACCGCTGTAAAGTCACAAAGCGCATCTCCAGAGTCTTTTCAAAGAGACCCTCAACTTGACATTCGGGTGTTGGCAAATCAGGATCAATGGGCAACTCATCTTCATCCTTCTCTGCCTGCACAAGAGGCAAACGTTAGTGGACAAAGCACGCTGCTGCTGCTTGAACAAGCTGTGATGGCCGGTCACCAATGCGTACAGCAGTACAGCACATTACCTCTGGAGCTTTGTCCGCAATGTAATCCAGGATGCTCATCATACATGGCCAGTACTTCTTGAGAGACCCCAAGGGCATTGTAGCCAAGTCATTGATCATCGTGCCTAGGCTTTGCTCGTAGTAAGGGTTCATATCCTGCATAGTGCAACACACCCTTTTTCAGGCATCCCTTGTCATGTCTACATTGTTATCACCTCTTGTACGTGGTTACCAACTAACCTGACACAAGGCAAGGTCCAACTCCAAGCACAAAAAAAGCTCTTCTAGCAAAGGTGTCTGTTGTTCAACTGTAGCCTTCTGCCTTTGTTGAGCACGTAGAGCTAAGATCTTTCTACGGGCACCAGCAGTAGAGTTCCAACCAGCTGGGAGTTGTCTTGCAGGTGACCTACTAAGAGACTTGCGGCAAGGTTCCCCATTGGTTGATGTGGTGCCTGTGACAATGCCAAAGCAGTCAAGTCTTTGTACATGGGGTCACAAAGCTGTGGAGAATATGCACAGCAGGCGCTACTCAGAAGCTTACCCTCTTCAGCATTGTCATCTATGTCATTGTCTTCACCACCTGAATTGCCATTCCCTCCATCATCTTCAGATGCATCAGCCATGCCACTATCTTGACCAAGAGCACGATTTTGTCCTGCAGTAAATTGCCAGTGCAGCCAAACAAGCAGCCTGCTCATTGTGCAACTTGGCCATGTGCACGCAAGATCAGGCAGGGGATTGAGCGCCGAGGCAAAACTTGTGCAAGAATGATTTTAGAAGGCATGAGACAAGAGACGGTTGTAACAACCTACCAGGTGCTGGGTTATCATCGCTACTCAGACCTTTATCATCTACAGTTGATGTTGCACCTGCATAGGCCCCTTACAGCTAGGTTCAGTTGCCAAGACAGAAGAATTTGCGTGTTGCAGTGACGCAGCAGGGCACAGATCGGAGATGGCAAAGCGATTAGTTTATGTGCTATGTGCAATGAACATACATGCAAGATTGCCGGATGAGGTAGAATAAACTTGTCAGGCATACAATTTGCAATGGAGGCAATGTTGCTATTGTATATGCATATGCAGTGCACCACCATGGTTATGACGTCACAGCGCTGACACACCTGGACTTTCAGCTAGAGCTATGTGAGCTTGAACCAATTGGCTCCAGCCATCATCTTGAAATACGCCTCGGCGATGAAGATAATGCAACACTGGATACTGCCTTGGCAAGATGCTAGGCAACTGCTCAACCGCTGCCATGCTCTCTGTAATTCTTAGTGGTGGAGCACTGTTGCTGGATGCCTCTAGCCAGGCAGTTGGACGCGATAGATGCAAGCTTGCAGCACCAAGAACTATAATCATATACCTCTTGTTGGTCTGAAACTGTAGGACCAGCAGGTTGACGGGCTCTGGCTGTGGCCCTGTTCCTTTGTGCTGGTGCAGCAGTCCTTGGGGCTATTGAGCGTGGACCGGCCTCTTGCCCTGCAGATAGCAAAGCAATTTGGACATGCTTCCATGACAACTAGCTGTGTTGATTGAGGAAGACTGCGCAGTGATTGGCGACATAACAAAGCAAAGTAAGGGTTGACAACATCACATATCAGCCATCTCTTTCTACAACTATGACTTAGACAGGGGGCTTAGGGTTGCGCTGAACAGCAAAGAGCAGATCTTCAACAGGATCTGATTTACCTGTCCTAGCACGCTTCTTGCCTTTGGCTGCCTCTTACTGCTTGGAATCGCAAGCCCAGCTTGTCATACAGGGATTCCAAATGCTGTGCTGAGAAGTTGTCTCGCTTCTTGTAAGCATAGAAGTTGCCCTGGTATTTGGACAACACTATCAGGCTGTGAGTGAGGTAAGATGGAGGTGACAACAGAGGCTGTGGTAACGCGTCCCTCCCTAAAGTAAGTGACCAAGCCGGTGTGTCTGTGATGATTGATGCTTGCTTCTTGCCTGGCTGTTTAGGCAAGAGCACCTTGAAGTTGTCTTGAGGCAGAAGCGGGTACACATTGCATGAGGCTGGCTCACTGTCTCAATCAAACACATAGATGTGCCTTTTCTCCAGGATGGCTGCAGCACGCAAGACATCTGATTCAAGTTCTTGCTCATCGGCCTTTAAGCGCTCTCCAATACCCTGCAGCCAAACATTGCTCTTAGCACTTGATTGTCCATCATGTTGCAGTGCACATAGCAAACACAGCATTGTACACAATGTAAACATCTGAAAGGTGGTGATGCAGGGGCCTGCAACACATACCTCAGTCAGATTTGCAAGCTGCTCTTGCTTGACGCCATCACTGCTCCGTTCATACACAGAGTAGACCACAGCTTTCACGACACTGTCATGCTGGTGAGGCTCAAGACCCAGCCCTCCTAAGAAAGCACTAAGGTGTCGAGGTGCCTGTTGTGCATCAGCCCATTCAAGCAAGCCATGACTGATGTTCTGCTGAAACATCTCAATTGTTGACACAGCAGTCTCTGCGAGCTGTGATGCTGCCTGCTGGATGTCTTGAGCTGATAGATCTTGCAAAAGCTGGCTGAGCCACTCGCCAGCTTGCTCTGCAGCCAAGACTGTGACCTTGGCAAGCTGTTCAGCATGGCTGACACTGTCAAAAGAACGGACGAGGTCTTGGACTTCTTCCAGGTGCAGGTACTTCTGCAGCTTTTCTGCTGCTTTCTGACCAGCAAAGTCAAAATAATGCTGAGTCGGGTCCCTAAGCCTCGACTGATGTACTGTCTAGCATACTTAGCTGGCTTTTTAGCATGTCCTTTGGTAACGGCTGTGCTCGAGCATCGGAGAGTACCCGTGACTTCCTGATCACTGGGACTTCACAATAACCTGCGCTGGCTGTGGAGGCTGCCAAATATCTGGCCACGATGAGATCTGAGAAGTCGTGTTTGGAGGCGTCATTGCCTTGTTGCATCGCTGGACTGTGAGTGATGCTTTCCTGCATCGCTGCACAGCACAGCATCACTGCAGCACATATCTGATGTGTCATTCGAAATTGACACAGTCCCTGACAGAAACACAAGCAGCAAGTGGCAGGCATGTCAAGCTCAACCCCTATTTCTAAGGACTGCTGCACACTTCTTTGCGTGCAATTTTTGTGTGATGACCATTCCTGTCCCTGGCACAACATTTCATGCACAATTGCATTGCTCCTGAGCCCTGGCACAACATTTCATGCACAATTGCATTGCTCTTCAGCCAGATCACTTCTCTGCACTTGGGTGGGGTGCACTTTGTTGCTTGCAGGTGAATGTTGAACAGTCTGGTAAATTTCTGAAGACACAGCTAGCACAATAAAAAAGGGCCAAAACAGGTCTTCAAAACACCTGCATGGTCAGGTTAAGCAAGCTCAACAGCCTGGTAGCTCAACTTGGCACAAACCCAAAGTGGATTGAGAAGGCTGGGTGGTTTGCTGATCTGGGCACCTTTGTCAAATGTTACAAGAAGGTATGCAGCACACCTGTAAACATGCTGAGCTATAGCAACAGAGCAGCTGATGACTTTCCTCAGAGGTTGCTGCAGCGTAGGCAGCACTGCTCAAATTACACACTAAAGATGTGAACCTCATCAGTGGCTGATCAGTGGCTACATACATCCGCTGCATCAGGTGCAACTACACATCCAAGCTGACTAAAGTTGTTGAGTTTGTTGTTTGTCTGTCTTGAGTACCTGTTGTCATGTGGCAATGCACAAAATTGATGATCACCTGCGATGATTACATCACAGTGAAGCGCTTGCACATAAGCCATAATGTACTGCCATCAGCATCATATGGTTGACAAGTATAAGCTGGCAGTGTATGGGCATCTCTGCTGCACATGATTGCCCACAACATTTAGGCACCCAGAGGTCCATGTATGACTACACTGACTTCTGGGTGCAACATAAGATCAATTTTTGTGCACCTGTCTGGTTGCATTTTGACTAATGTGTACAGACATGTTATGTAATTGACAGCTAATGCTGTGTGTTCAGGATCCAAAGGCATCAGAGGATCAGATACCTGGTGATGTGAATTGTCTTACTACATTTGAAAAGCAGCATGCCGCTTTATAAAGGAGCATTGCGCACATGCTGTGCAGCAAATTGTCACGTATCGGCTAAGGATGATAGCATTTTGGACAAAGACAAGTTGTACTGACCACTTCAACAATGGATTCATCAAGCTGCCCCATGCCCTTTCCTTGATATTTCTGGCTGCTGCACCATGGTTATGACTGCGAGACCTGTTCAGGGCTTGTGTGCTTGCACCTAGATCTACTGTGAGGCCTGGCCACAACTGCTCAACAAAGCAAAACATGCTCTGCACATGACTGCCCACAACAGTCAGGCATACTGCAGCAGGCTAAGCTGTGTGAGCTGTCACTACACTACTATATAGATTTTTGTATGGAAATTGCAGCTCAGCATGCAACTTTGGGTGAAATGCATACACTTAGCCCCAGTTATGCCCCGATCAGCAACGTGTGTCGTAGCCGAGCCTAAGTGGCATTGCATCAGCTAAGCTATATGACCTTGACTAAGATTCAGATGCACTGCAACAGGCTGAGCTGGGTGGCTGACTAAGCACAGCTTACCTGCATTGAATGCTCACAGATCATGCCGCGCTGCCATCTGCAGTGCATGGCGCAGTTGAAACCATCAGCAATGCGACATGCTGCTGCATACGACTGTCCATAAAATTCAAGCACATTGCAACAGACTGAGCTGGATCATAGCATGCAACACTGCATGCAAAGCGCATGCACACAGGCCATGCTGCATTGTCATCGACATTGCATGGCACAGCTGAACGCAACTGAATCAACATCAGCAATGCAACATGCTGCTGCACATGACTGTCCACTCCAATGATGAAATTTTCTTTAATACATACCTTTTGCGTACCTTTCTTCGACCAAATGATACGCCTCTGATAAGCAAAAGGTATGCAAAAGAGACATACCTTTCCTTAATAAGAGACGTCAAAAGTACAGGAATACGCTATTTGTCCAAGAGACGCTTTTGCGAATGGGAAGAGACAGAAAAAGGGATGAGACGAAAAAGAACCGGATATGTGACGTCTCAATGGCTGCGAGAAAGGAACGGGAAAGGAACGGAATGCGACAGGAAAGGTATGCAAAAGAGGCGGCCTAAATGCATCATACGAGAAGGATCCCATGATTACATGTGGCCGTCATAATAATCATTACACATGTCCTGCAATAGCAAAAGGCAACAGGCAACTATCCCTCTGCTATTCAACAGCTATATCAACATGCATAGCAGCTGCATTTGATTCTCTAAATGCAAGGTGTTGGGCAAAGCAGCCTGCACGCCTGATGTGCTGGGCAAAAGCTATGACAATATTAGTTGCACTAGTGGGGCAGAGACAGTTAAGCAGCTCAGTCAGTCTTCTTCAAGGCCTCCAGATAAGGCAGCTGAGTCCTCAAAGCTTTCACATTCATCCTTCTTGGCAGTTGTCTTGCTGCCCTGTGTTAGTTGTGCCCTGAGCATCAGCCATACATTTCACTGGGCTGGCAGACCCTAAGTCCTTCTTGTAAAACTTACGGAGCCCCTTCCTCGACCTGCTTGTTGCCAATCTAATTCTTTGCACTGGATACCTGGGCCTGCAACACTACACTGTGTATGCTGTGATGACTGCACATATGAAGCATGCACACAAAACTTTGCTGCAATCCTGGATATGTCTTGCATCCAACAGCTGCATAACTTGTGTTCTTGTGCGCAATGTGTGCAAGTACCTATCAAGAACAAGCATCAGCCTGTTCCACAGGCAGAAGCTACCACCAATACAAGCCACTTGTGCTCACTTCCTGCACCCCAGAAAACAGCTGATCTTTGTGCTAAGCTTGCAGCGCGTGCCTGACTTGCAGTAAAGGTGTTTAAACAGAAGGCCTAGAGTTGGAAGCAGCTGTCAATACAAGACAGGATGAAATGCAACTTGGAGGACTTCAAGGTTGTAAACAGTGATCTTGCGGCAAACCGGCCAACATTCAAATTTGCACATACCTTGGGCAAGCTCTTGCGACGGACAGAACGTGCATATCGCAGCAACACCTGCAGGAAAATATGTTGTTGCCACGGTCCCTAAGAACCGCAACCTGAGCCTTTCGCAGCATGCTCAGTGTCAGGATGGTCTGTGCGTTCCTCGAGATCTCTAGACCTATGCGCAAAGAGACACTGCTTGACTCGGCTTCTGTGCCTACGCTGCGTTGATGCGGATTGTTGTATACTGCGTACATAGTGCAGCTCGATCCGCTTGAGGCAGTGTCCTTCAAGCTTGCTGACGTAAGCACGCATGCTGTTTGAAAACGCCTAATTGCACTGAATGCTCAAGTTGCTAATCGCCAGCAGTCCCGCTGGCAGAGGGCGCAGAGCTGCTTGTCTATTGTGCATCGTTGCCGCAGCAGCTACACATGAGATCATCTACGCAGAGACACCTTTGGCACTGCCACAGGCCTATTAATAATAATAATAATAATAAAAACGCTTTCCAGCTCATGAAGATAAGAAAAAATAGGGAGGGGTTGAGGGCGAGTCGAGGAAGAGACCTAGGACGGTCAATGGACTGAAATGTGATTGTCTCAGGTCACAAATCGGTTGGAAACAAATTTAATTCACCGTTGGTCCTTGGTGTGATGCAAGTAGGACCAGAGAATGTCGTGCTGCGGTCATGCTAAGCTGTCGGTGCTGGTACAGTCGTGGTGCAGTCATGGTGTTGTTCCAGGTGCGTCCCTGGTTGCTGCAGTAACTGGATAGTAACGGGTCGGTCACGTGAATCACGGGCAGTGATCATGGCGTGCACGCCTGGTCAGTCGGAAGATCGTCAGCGGTCGGTCATCGGCACGTTTACAATTGTCGGTATTCTATTCGAATGCAGCTGGCTCGCTCAAATCGGCAAGGCCGGGACAGCGCAACAGCCAGGCATGCCATGCAGCATGCGAGCAGGTCCAAGTCAGCATGGACGCCACTCAGGGAGTACACCAGCCTGTACGTGGGCGGGGCAGGCCGAGACGAGAGAT
>JAABUO010001397.1_pt1 | contig 31935 bp, 26 predicted proteins | sample 5559291 | NCBI WGS metagenome assembly JAABUO01 (sample SAMN10711878, study PRJNA513372) | rock metagenome | isolation source: Antarctica rocks | place: Antarctica: Victoria Land, Finger Mt sud | reverse complement strand
GTGCGCGGCACGAGCATGGACCTGGTCGAGCCGGGAACCGGGGGCGTGGGGCACGCCATCGATCTGGGCGATGGTCTGATGGGCTACCGGACGTTCGAGGACCTTTACCGCTACTGCTATCTGGTGGCTTCTGTGGTGGGGCTGGTGTGTATTCAGGTGTTCGGGTACTCCGACCCGGCGGCCGACCTGCTCGCAGAGAAGACGGGGATTGCGTTCCAACTGACGAACATTCTGCGCGACGTGAAGGAAGATGCGTTTCGCGGACGAATCTATCTGCCGCAGAATCTGCTGGCGGAGTTCGGCGTGAATAATGCGGACGTGCTGGCTATGGCCGCCGGCAACCCGCTGCGGCCGAACGATCGCGCGATGATTGCCGCGCTTTCGGTGCAGGCCTGGGAGTACTACGAGGCGGCGTGGCGACTGCTGCCGCTGATCGACCGAGACAGCCGCGCGGCGCTCTGGGTGATGGTCGAAATTTATAGCGGGTTGCTGACGCGGATCGATCGGAGGCAGGGCGATATCTTTTCGAAGCGCGTGAGTCTGCCGACAACTGTCAAACTGCTGACTTTGGCGCGCGGAACCGCACAGGCGTTGCGGGCAGGCGGACGATGAGTGCTGGCTCGGCTGCGGCTAGCCGTCAGGATGTAATTGTGGTGGGGGCCGGGGTTGCAGGGCTGGCTGCGGCGGTGGCGCTTGCCTCGGACGGCGCTGCGGTGACGCTGCTCGAGCGGCGTCCGCAGATTGGCGGACGGGCTTACTCGTATCTGCATCCGGCGCTCGAAGAGGTGGTGGACTCGCAGCATGTTCTGCTGGGCTGCTGCACGAACCTGATTGACCTGTGCCAGCAGGCCGGGAGTGCGGACCGGATTCGCTGGTACGACAAGCTGACGTTCCTGGAGCCAGGCGGGCGCAGGAGCGTGTTGCAGCCGGGCGGAATGCCTGCGCCTGCGCATCAGACGCTCTCGTTCCTGAAGGCGCCGATGCTTTCGCTGCGCGACAAGGCGGGGATCGCGCTGGGGCTGACGGAGTTTCTGCGCGGGTACCCAGCGGACGATGCGGAGAGCTTTGCGACGTGGCTCAAGCGGACGAAACAGACCGGCCGCGCGGTGCGGCATTTCTGGGAGCCAGTGGTTGCGGGAGCGCTGAACGATGTCTTCGAGCGCTGCTCGACCAAATACGCGGCCAAGGTGTTTCACGAGTCGTTTCTGCGGTCTGCGGAGGGTGGGCGGCTGGGAATCCCGGCGGCTCCGCTGACCGAGTTTTTTTCTCCGGTGCTTGAGCTCGCCACGGCGAAGGATGTTCGCGTGGAGTTGAAGGCCGGCGTGGATGCGGTTTCGCCGGCAGCTGGGGGAGGGTGGGTCGTTCAGTGTGGGGATGTGCGGTACGAAGCGGCTAACGTCGTGCTGGCGGTGGATTTCAAACAGGCCGGAAAGCTGCTGGGAACTGCTGAGACTGCGGAGGCTTTTCTGGCTGCCCCAATTACAACGGTGCATCTATGGTTTGACCGCGAGGTGGTAGACGTGGACCATGCGGTGCTGCTGGATACCCGGATTCAGTGGATGTTCGCAAAATCACGCATACGCGGCTGGGCGGCGGAGCGGGGAAGCTACCTGGAACTGGTAATCAGCGCTTCGTGGCCAGAGTTGGAGATGGGGCGCGGAGAGATTCTTCAGCCTGCGCTCGAAGAGGCGATGCAGTTCTTTCCGGCCATACGAGGGGCAAAGCTCGTCAAGTCTACGGTGCTGAAGGAAGCGCGGGCTACGTTTTCCGTTACGCCGGGGCTGGACCGATTCCGTCCCGGGAATGTGACGGAGCGCGCGGGATTATTTCTGGCAGGAGACTGGACCCGCACGGAGTGGCCTTCGACCATGGAAGGTGCCGTGCGGAGCGGACGGCTGGCTGCTGGGGCTGTGGTTGGGGAGCCGCTGAAATTTTTGGCGCGAGAGCTTCCGGCGCAGGGGTTGATGCGTTGGCTGAGGGGCTCCTTGCCTCCGGTTTCGCGGGGGTAGTGGGTGGGTGTTCAGCGTCTGGAGCCGGATGCTGTCTATGTGGCGTGGGATTAGAGCGGATTTGCAGATGGTGTAAAGAACCGGAAACAGCAAGTACAAACGCAGATTCCCTTCGGGAATGACAACCAAAGTTCAAAAGCGGATTCCTCCGCTGCGCTGCGGAATGACAAACTAAACCAGAGGCAAGGGACAATCGCGGGCGAAAAGGTATCGGAGTACGTGCTTACCGGGCCAGCAGGTAGACGCCGGCGCAGATCAAACCAGTGGCGAACCAGCGGCGACGGTCTACATTCTCGCGCAGAAAGAACTTGGCTGCTACAGCGTTGCCGACGTAGGTAAAGCTGGCGATTCCGGGCGCAGCAAAGGAGAGATCGGCGAGCGAGAGGGTGTAGAGCATGGCGAAGAAGTTGAGCGCCATGCAACTTGCTCCGGCGAGGAACAGAGGCGAGGAGAGGACGGCGCGGATCGCTCCGGGAAGGCCGGCGCGCGCGCGGATGACGTCCAGGTCTCCAAGGCTGGTCATGGCAGCGGCAATCAGGACTTCACCCGCGATTGCGAGCAGCGAAACGACTGTGATGGCCGTCCAGACGATGAGGTTCCGGTGCATCAGAAGGCGACGGGCGGAACGTGCTCTGTACGCGCGGGTGTGTTGGCGACGAATCCGACCGCGCAGGTGAGCAGCAGGATCCCGGCCCAGCGGGACCAGGAAAGATGCTCATGCAGCCAGAAACGGCTGAGCAGCGCGATCATAACGTTGCCGAACGCAGTCGCGGGCATGACGAAGGACAGATCCGCCCACGAGAGCGCGGTCATGTAGCTGGCGAAGAAAACAATCAGCAGAACGATGCCGATGTCTACGTTCAGGTTGAAGAGCGCGTGGAAGAGCAGAGGGAGGTGATGGAGATCGACTCGACCGACCTCTTTCATGCCGCGGGCGAGGAGCGTGTCTCCGAAAGAGGCGGAGACCATGACGGTGAGCAGGATGCCGTACTGCTGCGCGCTGAGGTGGTGCTTCATCCTGGCGTCTCTCTAGCTGCGGAACTCGGCGCTGGGCGCGAGTTTGATCAGAGCGTCAATGAAGTTCTGTCGGTCAGAAATGACTATAATCATCTTCTTTCGCGGGAACGTGTCGGGGGAAGTGGAAAAATATTGAACTTCGACAGGACGCGCCATGTCCGTAAGTTGCTCGATGGAGGTGATGTCAGTGTATGGAATTAATTCAGTGTCCCAGAAATTCCGCCGCAACAATCCTTCAGCCCGAAGCTCCCACCAGACTGCCATACCTGAGGCGAAATAGAAGATGCCGAAGCAAGCCCAGAACATGCCCTCAATCAAGTGGTACTGGCTATGGCCAGCAAATGCGTGTACCGTCGCCAGGCCCATGCTGGCGATACCCAATGCAAAACGGCCCTTCCAGAACGGAGGATGAAATCGCCGACCAGGCGATGACTGGAGAATTACGGCAGCGGATTGCACGGCAACACCTCAGGCGTTCATGCTGACGGATTCCTGCTGCTTGAGTGCGTTCTCTTCCTTCATCTTGCGGCTGGCCTTGTTGCGCTGGGCGCGAAGCTTCATGAAGCTCTTCGCTTCGACGTAGAGGCGGGGCACGTCGCGGTTGACGACGGCTTTCCAGACGACGCGAAAGGCGGCTTTGGGCCGGAAGTAGTACTCGTCGTAGAAGCGGTGGACCATCTCCATGACGTACTCGACGGGCAGGCCGGGGTACTCGATATGGGCCATCTGGTGGCCCATGTCGTCTTCCATCTTCTGGTTGGTGATGAAGCCGTTCTTCTCGGCGAAGTCGTAGAATTCCGTGCCGGGGTAGGCGTGGGCGATTGAGACCTGGATGGTCTCGCAGTCGAGTGTTTTTGCAAAGTCGATGGTGTTGCGGATGCTCTGCTTGGTCTCACCGGGCAGACCGAGGATGAAGTCGGCGTGGATGATCAGGCCGAGGTCGTGGCAGTCCTTGACGAAGTCGCGGGCGCGCTCGACCGTGGCACCCTTCTTGATGTTTTTGAGGATCTGCGGGTCGCCGGATTCAAAGCCGACGATGAGCAGGCGGCAACCCGCGTCCTTCATGGCCTTCAGGGTGTCGCGGTCGGTGGTGACGCGCGAGGTGCAGGACCAGGTGAGGTTGAGCGGCTTCAACTTGGCGCAGAGCTCGATGGTGCGGGCCTTCTGGATGTTGAAAGTGTCATCGTCGAAGAAGAACTCTTTCACTTGAGGGAAGAGCTTTTTGGCGTTTGCCATCTCGGCGGCAACGTCGTCGGTGGAGCGTTTGCGCCAGGCGTGGCCGGAGAGGGTCTGGGGCCAGAGGCAGAAAGTACATTGCGCTGGGCAGCCGCGCGTTGAGTAAAGCGACACATAGGGGTGCAGGAGGAACGGGACGTTGTATTTGGTCACGTCCATGTCGCGGGCGTAGATTTCGGTCGCCCAGGGCATGTCGGGCTTGTCCAGCTTCTCGACCTGCGGGCGGTCGGGATTGTGCTGGATGGTGCCGTCCGCGTTGCGGTAGCTGATGCCAAGAATTTCGTTGAGCGGCTTATAGTTGGCAAACTCTACGACGGAAAAGTCGAACTCACGGCGGCAGACGAAGTCGATGGCACTGCACTCGTTAAGGGCGCGGTCGGGGTCGGTGGTGACCGGCGGTCCGACGAAGGTGATTTTAATTGTCGGGTTTGCCTTTTTGATGGCCTGGGCGAGGGCGTGGTCTCCGGCCCAGCCAATGGTTGACGTGAAGAGAACCAGGAACTCGTAGCCCTTGGCGATCTCGATGGTTTCGTCCGCGGAGACGTGGTGCGGCGGAGCATCGAGCAAGCGCGATCCTTCGAGCAGGCCGGCGGGATAGGTGAGCCAGACCGGATACCAGTAGGACTCGATTTCGCGCACTGCGGGCCAGCGGGAGCTTGCGCCCCCGTCAAAATTTTCAAAGGAGGGCGGGTTGAGCAGCAGGGTCTTTAGAGGCTTGTTCATGTCTGGTGCAATTTTACCATTTGGTTACAGGGATTGGTTCGGGTGGGAGGCTGGTTGATAACTGTTGGGTTGCGGGGCAGTGGCGTACGAAGTGGGTGAGGCAGGAGGAGGCGAAGCTGGCTGGGATAACGGGGGAGTTTGAAGGTGGTGAGCAAAAGCGAAAGGCAAACGCAGATTCCCTTCGGGAATGACAACCAATTACGGCTGAGGTGTGTGGTTGGGTTGTGACTTGATTGCAGCGGCAGATTTTAGCCAGGGCTCCAGGCTGCCATTCTGGCGGAGGAGGTTGATCTCGGCCTGCTCCAGTTCGTACGTGGCGTTGATGTAGGCAAGATATTTCTGGCGCTCGGCGATGCGGGCGTTCTGCTCGTCCTTGGGAGTCATCTGAGGTGCGCCGTTGGTGGCGGCGGTGTTCACCCGGACGGACATGGCCTCAAGCTGCTGCTGGGCCAACTGCTGCTCGAGCTTTGCGACTTCAGCGCGGGCGCGGAGTTCGGTCGCGGAGTGGCTGAGAGTGATGCGGCCGTCGAGGAACTGGTCGCGCAGCATGTCGGCGTTGTGGAGCAGACGGCTGGCTTCGGCGGCCGACTCATGGGCCTTGGCCTGACTGCCCCGGTCGAAGATGGGCACCTTAATCTGGATACCAATCTCGGCGTTGTTGGACTGGAAGCGCTGGTAGTAGAGATCGTAATTGTTGTACTTGGTGAAGCGGTCGTACTCGGCCCCGAAGGCAATCTGTGGGCGGAAGAGATAGCGGGCGTCCCCGTGGGCGACCTGCTGGGCGGCGCGGGCCTGGGCGTAGGCGGCGCGGATGCCGGGGCTGATGGGGAGAGCGTCGGGACCGGCTTGGGGTGCGGCGGGCGGCATCGGCGGAAAAGGTTCATCCGAGACCTTGAGAGGGCCATCGGAGAACCCAAGGAGACGCGCGAAGTGTGCGCGGTCGGCGAGACTTTCGTCGCTGGCGTGGAGTGCGTCTACGCGCAGTTGAGCCAGTGTCAGTTTCGCCGTGGTGAGGTCGATGGAGGAGTCCTGACCGGCGTTGGCGCGGTCTTCGACGATGGTCTCGAGGTGCTGGGCATCCGCACTTTCCTGGGCGATGGCGTCGTCGCGCTGCTGGTCGCGCTGAACCGCGATGTAGGCGAGAGCCGCGTCGGCGGCGACGGATTGCCGTGCATCCATCAGCGAGAGCGTGGCGGCGTCAAGACCTGAGCGTGCGGCGCGAATGTAGTCGAACTGTGAGGAGTTGAAGACCAAGGATTGGGCTTGAAAGTTGAAGACAGAGGGCTGGCCGATCGGGAATCCATAGGAGTACCCGAGGCCGGAGCCGCCGGTGACCGTGGGGATGAAGACGTCTTTGGCTTGAGCCAGACCGGCACGCGCCTTATCGACCGAGGCCTGCGCCATCTGGACCTGCGGACTGTGACGCAACGCGAGATCAGCCGCAGAGGTGAGCGAGAGCTGGGCGGTCACCGGAGAACTGAAGACCGTGAAGCATGCGATGAGAAGCAGCGGGCGTGCGCTGCGAATTGCAGAAGAAGAGATGCGAGAGTGGGCGGGCATCCTTACTGCACCGTCTTCACTGGCTGGCCGTTCGACAGGTCTGTACCGCTGAGCGACGTGCCGAGGGCGACCACATCTCCTTCGCGGATTCCGCCGGTAACTTCTACATCGGTGGTGGTGACGACACCCACTCCTATGGGGGTCTGTGCCAGCTTGCCCTTGATCACACGGAAGACGAAGTTGCGCGTGCTTTCTGTGTGCAGGGCCTCGCGTGGAATGCTGAGGACGTTATCGCGCTCGAGTTCGGTCACCTGCACGGTGACGTTGGTGTTGGGCAGCAGATCGCCGTTGGCGTCGTCGACGGTGATCAGGCTTTCGCCGACGCTGCGGGTTCCGTAGGTGACGACCGTAGAGGGTGCGCGCTCAACGTGGCCGTGCCAGACGCGGCCGGGTTTGGCTTCCCAGGTGATGCTTACGGGTTGGCCCGCGGCGAGCTTGCCAATTTCGGGCTCGTCGAAGTAGGCGCGGATCTGGATGCGATTGAGGTCGGCGACCTCGAGTAGATCGTCGCCGGCGGGAACGTAGTTGTAGCGGGAGACGGGAATGGAATAGACAGTCCCAGCCAGCGGCGAACGAATGGCCACGCCGGCGTAGCTGCTTTCCGCAGCAGAGAGCGAGGCGCGCGCGTCGGCCACGCGGGACTGCGCCGTGGTCCGGTCGGTCGAGCCGTAACGCGCCTGCGCCTGCCCAGATGAGGACGAGAGATTTAGGTTGGCGGTGTTGAGTTGCTGCTGGGCGGCGGCGACTTCACCGGCAGAGGCTGCGCCCTGCTGTTGGAGCTTCTGCACGGTGGCGAGGTTGGTTTGCGCCTGCTGCTGGGCAAGCTTTGCCGACGAGATGCTGGAAGTGAAGTGATTGCGCTCCTGCGCGGAGCCGCCTTGCTGGATGTCGGTAAGCGAGGCTTCTGCAGTGGTCAGATTGGCGCGGGCAGTGGCTACGCGAGCCTTGGCTTCGGTATCGTCCATCTGGAGGAGCAGCTGGCCGGGGGCTACGTGGTCGCCTACCTTGACGAAGATCTGTTCAACCACGCCGGGCGCGGGTGCGTGGGCCTGAAACGCATTGACGGGCTCGACCTTGCCGTTGGTGGAGACGGTGCTCCTGAGAGTCTGACGGGTTACTGCGCCGACCCGAATGGCGAAGGTCGTTCGGGTGAGCGCACGAACGGCAAGGATGAGGAGGACGACGACCGCTGCTCCGGCTAGAGCCAAGGCGATCGGCATCGACTTTTTCTGTTCAGCAATTGCCATAGGATTCGCGAAGCCAGTATATAAGACGCGGCTTCACGCGGAATGAAGCAACTCTTTGTGTGTCAGTGTTTGTTGGTGTGGTGCGGTGCGGTGGTGCTGGATTTCTACGGCGGGGAGACGAAAGGCAAACGCAGATTCCCTTCGGGAATGACAACCAGAATCTTCGGGAATGACAACCAGGATGTTAGGTGTTTTGTGCGGGGCGGAGGTCGGCTAAATCTAGTTCAATGCCGCCGTATTGTGGGTGGAGGTTTTCGCGCAGACGGGCGACGAGGTCGACGCGGGAGCCCGTTGTAAGCGCAAGTGCGGCGGCGCGTTCGGCCCAGGTGGCTCGGCCGCTGCGGCTCCAGCCGATGGCGCTCAGGGGATGGCCGTCGGCGGTGCGGCCTAACGGTAGGCAGATGTTTTTTTGCTGGATGATGCGTGGTGGACTTGAGAGCGTGAGGTTGCGAAAGCGGAAGAGCGGTTCGGGGTTCTCCATGCCGAAGGGTGCGCAGCGGGCCAGCCAAAGGAGCAGGTCGGCGGTCAGGTCGGACGAGGCCAGGTCGGCTTCGCAGACGAGCTCGGGCGTAAGCAGGTCTGCACTGAGCAGGGCGGCAGAGTGGAGATGAATGCGCTCGCGCAGCAGGCCGACAGAGTTGGCGGGAAGCGAGAAGCCGACCGCGAAGGCGTGACCTCCGAAGCGGTGGAAGAGCGGCGTAGAGGGTCTGTGGCGCTCCGCGGCAGAGATGGCGTCGAGCAGATGGTAACCCGCGATAGAGCGGCCGGAGCCGTGAGCTTCGCCATCGGCGGAGGTGAGGACGAGCGCGGGACGTCCGGTGCGTTCGACCACGCGGGAGGCGAGAATGCCCAGGACGCCGCGGTGCCATTCAGGATGGTCGAGAACGATGCAGCGCGTGGGGTAAGTGCCACTGGCGTCCAGCAGCGAGAGGAGTTGCAACTCGATGGCTTCGAGCGCGGCGGCTTCGGAGGCGCGGCGGTCGGTGTTGAGTGTGTCGAGACGTTGGGCCAGCACGCGGGCGCGTTCGGGGTCGCGCGTGAGGAAGAGTTCGACGACGTCGCTGGCAACGTCCATGCGGCCTGCGGCGTTGATGCGTGGACCGATGCGGAAGCCAACCTCCATCGCAGAGGGAGGCCGGTCCAAGGGCAGCTTCGCAACTTCCATCAGGGCGCGCAGACCAGGCTGGACGGGGTTAGCGAGGGCACGGAGGCCGAGCCAGACGATGGCACGATTTTCGCCAGACAGGGCGACCGAATCCGCGATAGTAGCGATGGCGACCAGCTTGAGGAAGCTGGGAAGGAGCACGGTACGCAAGCGGATGCGTTCGGCGTCGCTGGTGGCGGCTGAGAGCAGCAGGGCGTGCGCGAGTTTGAAGGCGACTCCGGCCCCGCAGAGGTGCTTGTACGGATACGCGCAGCCGGGCTGGGCGGGGTTGATTACGGCCAACGCGTCGGGCAGCCCTTCTACACCGTCGGGCAGGTGGTGGTCGGTGACGATCAGGTCAAGGCCTAGCAGTTTCGCTTCACGCGCGGCTGCAAAGGCTCGGATGCCGGTATCGACTGAGATGACGAGGCGCACGCCGGCTGCAGCGGCCTCAGCCAGGCGCGAGTTTTGAATCCCGTAACCTTCGCGTAAACGGTGCGGCACGTGATAACTAACCTGGGCAGGTACACCGGGCGGCGCGATGCGCTCGATGGCTGTTTTGAGCAGGACGGTGGCGGTGGTGCCGTCTACGTCATAGTCGCCGTAGATGAGGATGGATTGCCCTGTAGCGACCGCGGTGCGGATGCGGTCCACGGCGGACACCATCCCGAGCATGAGGTTTGGGTCGTGCAGATCGTCGAGGGTTGGGTTGAGAAAGCGCTTCGCTTGTTCAGGGTCGCAGATACCCCGTGCGTACAAGAGTGCGGCGATGGCCTGCGGACAGCCAAGATCGTTCGCGAGGGTTGAAACGGTGGCGGAGTCGGCGGGGTTCAGGACCCAGCGCGCGGGTTCGTTCATTCAGGGGTTCCGGCTGGTGATGTGTGGCGCACGTGCGGGGCTATTGGCAGGCTTTAGAAGTTGAGGGTAGCTCGTAGGTGTACGGCGTCCGGGCGTTCGAAATACAGGGGTCCTTCACTACGTTCAGGATGACGACGTGTATTACGATGGCCGACCGGGGTTAGTCGTCGTGGCTGTCGAGCACGATGCCGCCGAGGTCCGAGAGAACGTCCATCATGTCCTGAAAGCGTTCGTACCATTCGGTTGAGACCTCAAACAGAAACATGACTCCCTGGTGCGCGAAGCCAAGTTGCAGGTACCCTGCCTTGCCAACGTGCTTGAGCAGGGATTGCGCGTCGTCGAGGTCGAAGCCGTCGGCGTCATTGAACTCATGGTCGCGAAGCTGCTCGACCAGGATGGCGATATCGGTCTTCTCGAGGACGACTTCGCTCATGGTGACGAAGGGGGAACCGGCGGCCTTGGCGTGTTCGACAAAGTCCTTCCAGCCGTCGGGATTTTCTTCTTCAAACAGGACGGTGGGAACTTCTTCGGTGACGAAGCCGGGCAGACGGCGCATGCCGTGGCCGGCGATAAAGGCGACCATGTCGTCTTTGAGCGAGAGCAGATTATCCAGTGGCATCCATATGATTGTCGCAGATTGCGGGGAGCGCGACCGGAGTGTTTTGACGAGGGTGAGGCAAGCCGAGGCGATGCTATACTTGGCATCCAAGCCCATGATTTTTTCCAAGGATTACGTAGGATACCTGGCACGCCAGACGGTAAAACATCTTGAAGCCGCGAAGATGATCCACACCGATAAGCCTGCCGTGTTGAATGAGCGCGTGAGTGCCGCGATGGTGGAAGAACTGGCGCTTGAAGATCGCATCAACGATGAAGTGCGGGTGATTCTCGAAGCGTTCCAGGACGATATGTTGAAGTCGGGTGCGAGCTACCCCGAGATGTTCAAGAAGGTGAAGATGGAACTCGCCCGCAAGTACAAGGCGGTGCTGTGAGGATCTCGCGCGACAAACTGAACAAGCTGGCCCATACCGTGGCCGATACATTGGCGGAGATTTCGGAGTGCGACTTTCTGGAAGACCGCAATACGATTCGCCAGGAAGCGCGTAAGGCGCTTGAAAAGCTGCTGACGGACGAGTTGAAGCTGGACCAGAACGCGCGGCTGAAGATTGCTTCGCAGCGGAAGATCATCGTTGAAGGATCGCAGGAGTGGGACATTCTGTACCGCAAGTATTACAACGATGAAGTGAAGAAGCTGGGTCTTTAAGAGGGCTGCTTGCGGCACCTCAAACGATTGAGGTGGATATGAGTGCATTGCAGCCGGAGTGCCGGCCTTCCTTGTTGTGCATCAGCACCTATGAAAAAGGGCAGGCGTTTTTGCGCGAGGCAGCGCGGCTGGGGTGCGACGTGCGCCTGCTGACTGTCGACAAGTTGCGCGATGCGGACTGGCCGAAGGATATTCTCACTGAATTCCTGACCATGCCCGAGAACCTAACCCCCGAGCAGATTCTGAATACCGTGTGCTACCTGGCGCGGGAACGGAAGTTCGACCGGATTGTGCCGCTCGACGAGTTTGACCTGGAGGCTGCGGCGCTGCTGCGCGAACACATGCGGCTGCCTGGACTGGGGCAAACGGCGACCTACTGTTTCCGCGACAAACTGGCGATGCGGACCGAAGCGCGGCGGGCCGGGATTGCTGTTCCGGACTTTACGTCGGTGGTGAATTACGACGATGTGCGGCGATTTCTCATCGAATCTGAGGAACCCTGGCTGCTGAAGCCGAGGACGAATGCTTCGGCGATTGGAATCAAGCCGATCGAGCACGGCGAGGAGCTTTGGCCGATTCTGGATGCGCTGGGCGACCGCCAGACGCAGTATGTGCTGGAGTGCTTTGTCCCGGGCGCGGTCTTCCACGTGGAGGGCGTGACGTGGGGCGGCAAGCTGCTGTTCAGCCAGCCGTTTGCCTACGGAAAGCCGCCGCTCGAGACCATGCACCGGGGTGGCGTATTTTCGACGCGGACGCTGCGGGCGGATTCGGCGGATGCGCGGGGGCTTGAAGAGATCCATGCGCGGCTGCTGGCGGCGTTGCCACTTGAGCAGGGCGTGACGCACACGGAGTTTATCCGGGCAGACCGCGATGGACGGTTCTACTTTCTCGAGACAGCGGCACGGGTTGGTGGAGCGTATATCGCCGAGACGCTTGAGTTTGCGTCCGGGATCAATCCGTGGGTGGAGTGGGCGCGGATTGAAGTAGCGGCTGCCCGGGGAACCGAGTACAGCCTTCCCGAGATTCGACGGGAGTATGCAGGGTCGGTGATTTCGCTGGCGCGGCAGGAAGAGCCGGATCTGAGCGGGTACACCGACCCGGAGATTGCGATGCGTTTGCACAAGCGGCACCATGCTGGAATTCTGCTGCAAACGCGCGATGAAGCACGTCTGCGGGCGCTGGTGGAGAGCTATGCAGAGCGGTTTCTTGAGGACTTCTGCGCGGTCGTGCCGCCTCCTGAAAAGGCGACAGCATAGGGTTTGCGCAGGGTGGGAGTGGTGAGCCCGCCGGGGCTCGAACCCGGGACCAACGCCTTAAAAGGGCGATGCTCTACCAACTGAGCTACAGGCTCCAACCAAGTTTGAAAATACCATAAATGAGTGTGGAGTAACAGGGCTGCGGAGTCGCCGTGAGGCTCAACCTGGTTGCGCGGTGTTCACGATGCGCGCGGATTTGCGATACCCCGAAAATGCGATTGCAAGTTTGTGGATTCGTCCGTATAAATGCCGCAACCACTCTTCTTCCTTTTTGTGTGTTTTCGGTGCAGGGCAGGACAAACGCAGATTCGCTTCGGGAATGACAGATAAAGGGCGACAGCGTTTGCGAAATCCCGAGGTTTAGTTCTGTCCTGAAGTTAGTTCTGTTGTGCTGCGTGTTGGTCGAAAGGCATTCCATGTTGTTCTCTCTGCCGCTCGGTTCCCGGTTGCTGGTGTTTGGCGTGTTCTTCTCTCTAGGCTCCGGTTTTGCATACGCAAAAGATTCGGTTCCGGACTGGGTTCGAACGGCGGCAAACCAACCTACTGCTTCCGTTCCGCCGAGTGCTCCGGCGGTCGTGCTGCTGGACGAGACGGTGCTGACAGTTGGCGCGGATGGCAAAGCGGTCGAGCATCACCGGCACGTGGTGAAGATTCTGCGGGTCAGGGGCCGCGATGAGGGCATTGCGAAGATTGCCTTCGATAATGACTCCAAGATTTTGTCGTTGAAGGTCTGGAGCATCGCGCCGGACGGGCATGAGTACGCGATGAAGGAAAAGGAGATGCCTGAGGTTGGGATCCCCAACTCAGGCAGCATGTACCAGGACACCCGGGTGAAGGTGGCCGAGCCGCCAGGTCTGGATAAAGGCTCGGTGGTGGCGTGGGAATACGAACAGCGTCTGCAGCCTTACGAGCACGAGGATACCTGGTTTTTTCAAGATGACATTCCAAAGCTGACGCAGAGCTTCGCGCTCAACCTTCCCGCGGGCTACCGCTATGCAGCCGTGTGGGCGCATCATGCGGAGGAGAAGGCGACCGACCTTGAAAACAATCGCACGCGCTGGGATCTGCCGGCGACTGCGGGCATAGACCTGGATCGCGTGCCTCTGGCACCGTCGATTCGCAGTCTCGAAGGGCGGATGACGGTTCACTTCGGCCCGGCAAGCCAGGCTGGAGCGCCGCTGGGAAGCTGGCAAAGTGTAGGTGCGTTGTACGACGCGATTGCGCGGGACCGGATGGCTGCAACGCCGGAGATCGCGGCCAAGGCGCAGGAGTTGGCAGCCGGGAAGACGGACTTTTTCGATAAAACTGAGGCGATTGCTGAATACGTCCAGAAGAATATCCGCTACTTTGTGATCGAGAAGGGAATCGGCGGAATTCAACCGCATCCGGCGGCGGATATTTTTCGCAATCAGTACGGCGATTGCAAGGATAAATCGACTTTGCTGTCCGCGATGCTGGGCAGCGTAGGAATTCGCTCGCAGCTGGTGCTGGTGGATACGCACCGGGGATTTGTGGATCCGAAGGCGCCTTCGGCCCTTGGCAACCATGCGATTGCAGCAGTGGAGATTCCGGCGGGGTACGAATCGCCGAAGCTGCACAGTGTGGTGACATCCAAATCCGGCAAGCGCTATCTAATTGTCGACCCGACTTGGGACAAGACCGCTTTCGGGCAAATCGAACATGGACTGCAGGGCGGGTATGCGCTGCTGGTGGAGCCGAACGGCGGCGAAGTGGTGCAGATCCCGGTGCTGAATCCTGACCTGAACACGATTGAGCGAACAGGGAAACTGCAACTTGCCGCAGACGGAACGCTCAAAGGTTCCGTGACCGAGAAACGGTTCGGAGATGTTGCCGACGACACGCGCTACCTGTATGCGTTTGGCGATGCGAAGCAGCAGAGCAGCGCGCTGAACAGGCGGCTGGGAGGCGATCTGAGCTCCTTCACGGTTTCCGATGTGAAGGTAGATAACCTGAGCGCGTTGAACAAGGATGTGGTGCAGAGCTTCAATCTATCGGCAGAAAATTATTCGAACACGATGGGCGGTCTACTGATGGTGCGTCCGCGCGTGCTGGGCGAAGATGGAATGCAACTGGATAACAAGGCGAGGGCGTTGCCGATCAACCTGGATGAGGCGTGGAACGACCGCGACGACTTTTCGATTCAGCTGCCAGCGGGTTATACGGTCGATGAACTGCCCGATCCCGTGAAGCTGGACGTTGGATTTGCAAGCTATGAAAGCTCGAGCAGGATGGAAGGCGACACGCTGCATTACACGCGCAGCTATACCGTTCGCCAGCTCGACCTGCCGGCGGACAAATATGACGATCTGCATAAACTGGCCGAGGCGATCGAAGGCGACGAGCAGAACCGTGCCGTGCTGAAGAAGAAGCCGTGACCGCATTATCCGAAGTAGTGAACGGGCCAGAGTGTGAAGTTGAAGTTGCCAAGGGGTTGTGATGAAAAGTGTTTACCGTTGTGTCTGTCTTTCCGCCTTGCTCTTGTCCGCGCTGCCTGCGCTCGCCTCTGACAACTGGACCACGCCGACACCGGAGGAGTTGAAGATGACTTCCATTCCGGAGGTTCCGGGCGCGTCGGCCGTTTATTTGAATCTGACCCAGACCGCCGACGACCACCTGCACATGTTCAGCAACTATGTGCGGCTAAAGGTTCTGACAGAAGGCGGCAAGGAGTACGCCAACGTCGATCTGCCCTACTTTGCCTCGTACGACGGGGCGTCTGTGGATGACATTGCGGGCAGAACCATCGCGCCCGACGGGACCGTAACGATGTTTACGGGTAAGCCGTATGACAAGCTGATCGCGAAGGCAGGCAACGTCAAGTACAAGAGCAAGGTATTCACTCTGCCGGACGTGCAGGTGGGAAGCATCCTGGAGTATCGGTTCAAAATTCATTATGGCGATGGCTACTTCATCAACCCGAACTGGTACATCCAGTCGAATCTGTTTCTGAAGAGCGCGCATTATCAATGGATTCCGACTACGCACGAGGTGATCAGCGAGATGGATGGTGGGGATATTTCCAATGCCATCGCGTGGACGCCGTTGCTGCCTCCAGGCGCGGCGGTGAAGGACGCGGTGATCGGGGGAGTGGATACCATCTCTCTGGATATTGCCAATGTTCCGCCTGTCGCCCACGAAGAGATGATGCCGCCGATGGACAGCATCAGCTATCGCGTGCTGTTTTACTACACCGGCTATCATTCGTCGGGCGAGTACTGGAAGAAAACTGGCGAGCGGTGGTCGGATCGGACGAATCGATTTATCGGGCCTGGCGGAAAGCTGAAGAGCGCGGTCGAAGCTTCGCACGTCGCGGGTGAAACCCAGGACAAGACGCTGCGCAGGCTCTATGCGCAGGTGATGACCTTCGAGAACACGGACTTTACCCACCAGCAGACCCAAAAGGAAGAGAAGGCGCATGGGCTGAAGGACGCGACTACAAGCTGGGATATTTATGAACGCAAGCGTGGGTCTGGCGATCAACTCACGGAGCTTTTTGTTGCGATGGCGCGCGCTTCCGGGATGAAGGCGTATGTGATGCAGGTGGCGGATCGCAGCAAGCGTTTGTTCATGCCCAATTATCTTTCGCTGAGTCAACTGGACGACGCGATTGCGATTGTGAATGTCGACGGGAAGGACGTGTACCTGGATCCAGGACAGCGCTATTGTCAGTACGGTCACACGGCCTGGGAGCACCAGTTCGTGGACGGGTTGCGCCAGCAGGACAAAGGAGCGGCGCTGGCTCAGACTCCCGGTGAGGTTTCATCGAACAACCACTCGACCCGTGTGGCTGACCTGAAGCTGGATGAACGCGGAGTCGCTAGCGGGACGGTAATTCTGTCGTATGAGGGCAATGAGGCGCTCTCTTGGCGTCAGCGCGGGGTGCGCGGGGACGAGGCGAGTGTCAAGCAGGACCTGCGGTCCAGCCTGGAACATATGCTCCCCGGAGGCGTGGATGTGGAAGTCAGCGAAGTAAAGAATTTAGATAATCCGGAGCAGCCCCTGAAGGTGACCTACACGGTGCATGGGGCGGTGGGCACACCGGTGGGCAAGCGTCTGCTGGTGCCGGCGGATGTGTTTGAATCGTCGAAAAAAGCTGTATTTACGCAGCCCAAACGCGAGGTTGCGATCGATCTGCACTATGCCAGCTATGTCCAGGATGCAGTGCGGTACACCCTGCCGCCAAGCTTTGCGATTGAGTCGGTTCCAAACGCTGACAAAGAGTTCTATCTGCAGGAGGCGGGTTTTACGACGTCAAGCAAACGTGCAGGGAACTCGGTGACGTTCTTTCGCAATGTGAGCATGGCCAAGGTTCTGGTGATTCCGGCGGAGTATCCGGAGTTCCGGACGTTCTATAACAAGCTGGAGTCCAGGGGGCAGGATGCGATGGTGTTGACGCACGCGGCTCCAGGTGCTGTTGCGGGCGGCACCCGGTAGGAGCAAGTGCCAACGCAGATTCCCTGCGGGAATGACAACATAGGAGAGTGCAGGATACTCGCTGAAGCACGGCAAACTAACCTTCCCCTGCGGGAATGACAGCTAAGTTGCGGCGGGGGTTTAGTCAGAGTCGGTGAGGGAGTTCGCAGATTTTTACAGTGCCATTGCTGTAGGGGCAGGTCCAGGTGGTCACACTGGATTGACTGAGGATCACCCACGTCGCGCCGAACGGGACGATCTTTGCGGCGCGCTGCTGATCGGATTCTTCGTCCAGATTGGTCTGCGCGGTTTCGCCTGCGAGCCATAGATTGCTGAGGTTGGGAGTGATCGAGGCTTCACCGCCGTCTTTCGAGTAGTCCGGCAGCGCGCTGCGTTCGGCGATGGGGCGGAAGCACTGCGCGTCTTCGCCATCCTTCGTGATGTAGTGGGCATCGAGCGCGAATACGGCGTCCACCGGGGTGTGATCGCGAGTCCAGAGAAACGCTTGCTCCCACGGGTTCAATGGTGCGCGCCAGGGGTCTTCAAAGTGGCGCGAGGCGGGGAAGGTCTGACGCTCAACGAAAAACATCAGCGGAGCGAGGACGGCGAACAGGATGGCCCAGCGCCAAGGGTGCGCCGAGAGAATGCGTTCTCCGAGCCAGGCGCCGAGCAGGATGATCATTAGTTCGTAGACGATTTGATAGCTGCGCAGCGGCTGCAGGTACGCGACAAAGTGAGTGGACATGCCTGTGCGTGAGAAGACCGTGGCCACGGCGAGGGCAATTCCTGCAAGGACGAGCGCGAGCCGTCCCAGAATTTGCCAGTTTCGCTGCGCGCTCGAGCGAAGGAGTGCGGCGAGTACGGCTAGCGGAGCGATGAGCCCAACCTGCTCGTACCAATGCCAGTGGAATGGGAACCAGTAATAGCGGGTGGCAATCACGGTTAGGTAGGCGGGAGATTCGAAAGGCGCGTGCAGTTCCAGCAGACTACCTAGCAGGAGGGCTGCCGCGGCGAGCGCCCAGGGTCCAAAGCGGCTGACGCTCGCGTGCGAAGAGGCGAGTACGGCGAGCAGCAGGACTGTGGCGATTCCGTAGCCCGCCATGAGTGGGTGCAGCGCGGCGGAAACAAGGAGCGCGGCGATCGTAAGGAGCCAGCCCGCGCGCGAACCGCGCATGCCGTCGAGTGTCCAGGCGAGTGCGAAAAGAATGAGCGGGGTGGAGATGCTGCGGGCGGTGACGTACTGGTCCATCAGCATCAGCGAGGTGCCCGCGATGGGCAAGGTGAGCCAGCAGGCGAGCAGGGCTGCGGCTCCGGCCCGTCCGGCGAAGGTGGCGCCCGCGCGTGCGGCCAGCATCCACGCTGCTGTGAGGGTGGCCAGGGTGGATGCGCAGTAGAGCAGCAGCAGCACCGTTTGGAGGCGAAGATGCGAGGTGCGAACCAGGAGGGCAATGCAGGGCGCGAACAGTGAGAAGCGAAGATGCTCGGTGACGAATTGGGTGAAGACAGGGTAGAGCGCGGGGTTGAGGAGCTTGCGCACGCCGGCGATGTAGAGGCCGCCGTCCTCGGCAAAAGGATGATAACCCTGGACGGCGAGGGCAAACGCTGTCAGCGCAAGCAGGACAGCCCACGGTTTCTTCAGCAATGCTCTCCTCCGGCAGATCCAGTGTACCGGGGGAGTTCGGGGCGAAGCAGTCAAGTAAACTTGAGACGCGGCTTGCCTGAGCGCAAATTTCGCTGCACAGATTGGTCCTCTACACGACGATGTACCGCACACTGCAGCAGATGCTTCTGGCCCGGATTGAGGCCGTTCTCAAGGCAAAGTACGATGTTGCGCTGACACAGCTGGTTGTAGAGCAGCCGCCCAACATTGAGCTGGGCGAGCTTGCCTTGCCCGTCGCGTTTGAGCTGGCGAAGCGGCTGAGGAAGGCTCCGCGAGCAATCGCCTCGGAGTTGCAGAGCGCGCTGACAGAGGCGCTGCCGGAGTTGCCTGGAATTGCGTCGATCGAGGTTGCAGGTGCGGGTTATCTGAACGTGAAGCTGGATCGCGCGGCAATGGTGGAGCGAATTGCGCGGGATGAACATGCTGCGATTGGTGGGCCGGGTTTTCGCCTGGTCGAGCATACAAGCATCAACCCCAACAAGGCCGCGCACATTGGACATCTGCGCAATGCGATTCTGGGCGATACGTTCCAGCGGCTGCTGCGCGGCGATGCGTACAAGCCGGGGTACGAGGTGGGCGTGCAGAACTACATCGACAACACCGGTGTGCAGGTGGCCGATGTGGTGGTGGGGTTCACGGAGCTTCTGGGAAAGACGCTGACCGGCGTGCGCGAGTTGATGACTGAAATCTATGAGACGAATCAGCTGATCGATTATTTCTGCTGGGATCTGTATGCGCGGGTGTCACAGTGGTACGTCGAGCCTGGCCAGCCAGCCGAGGAGTTGACGCGAAGGAAGCAGCTTCGGCTGGATACGCTCCATGCGCTGGAAGCAGGTGGCAACGATACGGCGGAGATCGCGGATCTGATCTCGACCGCAGTGTTGCGACGGCATCTAGAGACGATGCAGCGGCTAGGCATTAAGTATGACTTTCTGCCGCGCGAGTCGGAGATTCTGTCGCTGCATTTCTGGGATGCGGCGCGGGTGTTGATGATCGACAAGGGCGTGCTTTACCAGGAGACTGAGGGCAAGAACAAGGGCTGCTGGGTGATGAAACGCGCCGGCACGGAGGGTGCAGAGGACGGCGTCGCCGACGAAGAGGCAAAGGTGATTGTGCGATCGAACGGAACCGTGACGTATGTGGGCAAAGACATCGCGTATCACCTGTGGAAGTTCGGGCTGCTGCAAAGGGATTTTTACTACGAAAAGTTCCACGAATACCCCGACCACACGTGCTGGGCTTCGACCGGGGAGGAGGCTGCGAACGATGCGGCGCACCCTGTGTTTGCGAAGGCGGATGCGATTTACAACGTTATTGACTCCTCGCAAAGCGATCCGCAGAACAATGTAATCGCTGCGCTGCGCGGGATGGGCTACACGGCGGGTGCCGATCGCTATACCCACTTTTCATACGAGAAGGTTGCGCTGACTGCGCGTTGCGCGATGGAGCTTGGATACACGATTGCAGAAGAGGACAAGGCGCGTCCGTTTATAGAGGTTTCCGGACGCAAGGGTCTCGGCGTCAAGGCAGACGACCTGCTGGATAAGCTGGTTGCAGCTGCGGGCGTCGAGGTGGATGCGCGTCATCCGGAACTGGAGCAGGCGGAACGTGCGTCCATCGCGCGGCAGATTGCCGTGGGTGCGCTGCGCTACTTTATGCTGCGCTTCAACCGGAATACGATCATTGCGTTCGACTTCAAGGATGCGCTGAGCTTTGAAGGCGAGACCGGACCGTATGTGCAGTATGCGTGCGTGCGTGCTGCTAACATTTTTCGCAAGTCCGGCGTGAGCGAGGCGGACGCGCTGGCGCAGGTGCCGCGTGGTACGGCACTGGCGGCTCTGCTGGCGCAGAGCGAGAGTGCAGGGTTGTGGGAGACATGGCTGGCTGTCTCACGGCTTACGACAATGATAGAGCAGACCATTACAGCCGCTGAGCCCGCGATTTTGACGAAGTACGCGTTCCAACTGGCGCAGCAGTTCAACAACTTCTATCACCGGCATCATGTCTTGAACGAGACGGACGCGGAGAAGAAGGCGCTGCTACTGGCGACGGCGGCGGCGGCGCGGCGGGAGATGGTGCGGGCGCTGGGATATATGGGGATTGAGGCGCCGGAGTATATGTAGAGGATGCTGCTGCGAAAGGCTCTTCGGGGAATGACAGCACGGGTGAGTGGGCGGGCGAGAGCAAGGCAGATACGACGGCAAACGCAGATTCCCTTTGGGAATGACAGCAAGGAAGGCAACGGCAGAGGCGAACGCAGATTCTCTTTGGGAATGAGAACTAAAAAGATAGAGGCAAGGGCAAATGAGTGCGCTGGCTTTGTCTAAAAATTTGCCGCGCCATTTGCGCAAGCCACACCGGACAATCGAGTGGTGACGTCTGGGTTAGGCGGAGAAGGTGCGGACCCAGTCGATGATGGAGCGGACGGCGATGCCGGTTGGTCCTTTGGGTAGCCAGGGTTTGGCTTCTTCGTTCCACGCGGTGCCGGCGATATCCAGGTGAATCCAGGGAGTGTCGCCGGCGAATTCCTTCAGGAACATGGCGGCCGAGATGGCTCCTCCGGCGCGTCCGCCGGTGTTCATGATGTCGCCGATCTGGCTTTTGATCTGGTCGCGGTAGTCGTCGGTGCAGGGCAGGCGCCAGAACTTTTCACCAGATGTTTCGGTCGCGCGCTGGAAGGCTTCCCAGGCGGCTTCGTCGTTCGTGAACAGTCCCGCGTTGAGGTAGCCGAGCGCGACCACGCAGGCTCCGGTCAGGGTAGCGGCATCGATGATATGGGTGCAGCCCAACGTCTTGGCATAATGCAGGCCGTCGGCGAGAACCAGGCGGCCTTCCGCGTCGGTGTTGATGATTTCGATGGTCTTGCCGCTCATGGACGTAACAACGTCGCCGGGTTTGAAGGCTTTGCCGTCCGGCATATTTTCCGCCGAGCAGACTACCGCGATGACTTTGACGTTCGGTTTCAGCTGGGCAATGGCGTGCATGGCGCCGATCATCGCAGCGGACCCTGCCATGTCGTACTTCATCAACTCCATGCGTTCGGCTGGCTTGATGGAGATGCCTCCGGTGTCGAACGTGATGCCTTTACCGACCAGGCCGAGGACGGGTGCGGACTTCGCCTGTTTTCCCGTCGGCGTATAAGACATTACGATCAGAGCGGGCGGTTCTGCGGAGCCCTGCGCTACGGCCGCGAAGGCACCCATTTTGAGTTCATTCAGTTTGTCGGTGGAGAAGACTTCGCACTTCAAACCGTTTTCTTTGCACATGGCCTGGGCACGGCGGCCGAGTTCGGTGGGAGTGAGGATGTTGCCGGGCTCATTGACGAGCTGGCGGGCGAAGTTTTGCGCGCGGGCGATGATCAGCGCCTCATTGAAACCCTGCTGCAGTTCCTGCATGGTGGACTTCTCGCGCTCATGAGCAATAACGGTCAGAGACGTGACGGATTGATCCTGACGATCGCTGCGGTACGTATCCCAGTCCGGCTCCGCGACTTCTGCGCCTTCTACCAGGGCGCGTGCGGTGAGGCTGCAGGGAAGCGCTTCCAGGTGTTCGTCCGACAGAGCCTTGTCTTCAGGGAATGCCATGGCCATGTCGCGGATCGAGCGCGGTTTTGCGGCGCGGACTGCGGTTCCAGCGGCTTTTCGAACCTCATCTGGCGAAAGTTTGGCCACTTTGCCGATGCCGACGATGAGCAGGCGTTCAGCTTTCACGTTGGCGGGAGCGTGGATCAGCAGCGTCTCACCCAAGGCCGCACGGAACTCTCCTGAAGCAATGACCCGTGCGGCGGCGTCGGCCAGGGTGTCGGAGGTGGTGAGCAGGACCGGGATCGGCGCGTCGTCTTTGTCCGAGGCTATGTCGACCGCGAAGACTGCCAGGAGCGGGATTTCGAAGTCTGCCGCTTCCTGGAAGAGGAGGGAGGTGTGCATCGGATTATCGTAACCCGGCCAGTGCAGGAAAAGGTCTCGATGTGGAGGATGGCTGTTGCGGGATTGAAGCCGGGTGGCGGGCTGACGGGCGAAGGCAAAAACAAAACGCAGAATCCCTGCGGGAATAACAGGTGGTGTGAGACTTCGAATCTAGACCGTAGATGTGAGCTAGCGGCGCTGGCTGCGGGCGATGGCGGCCTTGGCTTCTCCGTCCGCCTCACGTTTGCGCTCGGTCGCACGCTTGTCGTATTCCATCTTGCCCTTGGCGAGCGCGATTTCGCACTTCACGCGCCCGTTCTTGAAATAGAGCCGAACGGGGATGAGGGTGTAGCCCTTCTGTTTGGTAGCAGCCTCGAGTTTGCGAACTTCGTGGCTATGGAGCAGCAGTTTACGGGTTCGCAGGGCTTCGTGATTCATAGCGTTGCCGTGCGAAAACGGCCCGATGTGAGCGTTCAGCAGGAAACATTCGCCATCTTTCAGCAGGCCGTACGCGTCTTTCAGGTTTGCTTTGCCTTCGCGAATGCTCTTGACCTCTGTCCCGCGCAGGGCTACACCTGCTTCGTAGCGATCGGTAAGGAAGTAATTGAAGCTGGCGGAACGATTGAATGCGGCATCGCGCTTTCCGGCGGCGACGGGGTCGCGGTCCTTCTCCTTGACGGCCGGTTTGGGCTCGTGCGCAGGCGTCGTGATGGTCATTCCGCGGGGCATTGAATCTTCGAGTTTAACATGCATGGAATAGGCGGGCGAAGCGCTGAACCAAGTCGGTCTGAACTCACACATTAGTTGCGCCAGCGTCTAAAGCCAGAGGATGCAGGAGTTTGAGTCCGGAGGCGCAAGGCGTGTGCTAAACGAATGCGCTATACTCGCCTGAGCTAAAGGCCGTCGGATGCAGTGTGGCTCGCGTTGGTGTGCGGCGTTGCCAAAGTGTACTTTGAATAGCTGCACGAGACTCGGATGAGTTGAGCAAGCGTGCAAAGAAAGCGAATACAACCAGCATGAGCCGTCGGTCAAATGTCGTTTCTGGTACGCCAGCGGTCGCACTCAAGCTTAGATTTGAGTTTGCTGCTTCCTTGCTTCTGCTGCTGGTCAGCTTTCCGCTGCTGGGTTCATCGGCAGCCGCGCAGTCGGCCAGTACATGGAACAAGCGTGGCGCATCGGCGGAACTTCGTCAGGATTATGACGCAGCGTTTGAAGACTATCGTCAGGCGAACCTGAAGAAGCCGAAAGACCTTCGCTACAAAACGCACCTGGAGCGGATCCGTCCTCTAGCGTCCATTCAACATGTCGATCGTGGGCGCCTGCTGCGACAGAGTGGCGATTACACCGGCGCGATCCAGCAATTTATGCGGGCGCTGGAGATCGATCCTTCCAATCAGGCGGCTCACCAGGAGATCGAGATCACGCAAAGGCAGCAGCCTCCACCGACGGCTACGGGGGCGGCCGCGAAGGCTGAAGACGAGGAGATGTCGCACCAGCACGAGATGCTGGAGAGCATCGGCAACCTGGCTGGGCCGGTTCAGTTGAAGCCTGTCTCGAACGACCGAGTCACCCTGCACATGGTGCAGGACACGAAGATTATCTACGAGTCCATCGGCAAGCTGGCGGGTCTGAATGTTCTCTTCGACCCCGACTATACGTCCAAGCGGATTCCCGTGGATTTGACAAATGTTACCTTGTCCGATGCGTTGCGGATCGTGGGAACAATCGCGGGTACTTTCTATAAGCCGGTAACCGAGAACACTATTTTTGTCGCGCAGGATACGCGCACCAAGCGCACTGACATTCAGGACCTGGCGGTCCAGACTTTTTACCTGTCCAACTCTTCGCAGCCGAACGACGGCAACGAGATCTTGACCGGGCTGCGGCTGCTGCTCGATCCTTCGACCAAGCTTTACCTGGTGCCGTCGCAGAATGCGATTGTGATTCGCGCGACGACGGACCAGTTGCTGCTGGCGCAGAAGCTTATCAACGACTTCGATCGCGCCAAGGCGGAAGTCGTAATGGACGTGGCCGTGCTCGAGGTAAACAAAGACAAGATCCGGAACCTTGGAATCACGCTGCCGACTTCAATTGGCCTGACCCCGCAGCTTCCTACCACTTCGACCACCGCGGTTGGCACAACCCCGACGACGAACGCAACGAACCTTTCTCTGAACAATTTGTCGCATCTGAATGCGAGCGATTTCGCTGTGTCGGTCTCCGGCGGAACCCTGAATGCGCTGCTCTCCGACATTGATACCCGGGTGCTGCAGAACCCGCGAATTCGCGCGACTGACGGGCAGCGGGCCACGCTGAAGATTGGCCAGAGAATTCCGATTGCAACGGGAAGCTACTCGGCAGGCGTCGCGACGGGTGTGGCCAACTTGGGCGTGCAGACGCAGTTCACGTTTGTGGATGTAGGCGTGAACATCGACATTACGCCGACCGTACATCTCGATCGCGAAATATCCTTGAAGATGATTGTTAACGTGTCGCAGCAGAACGGTTCGCAGACGATCAGTGGAGTGACCGAGCCAATCATCGGACAGCGCGTTCTCGAGCAGGTGATCCAGTTGAAGGAGGGCGAGCCCTCGATCTTGGCGGGCATCCTGACCAAGCAGGACAATCACAACGTGGCTGGAACACCGGGTCTTGGCGAGATTCCGTTCTTCAAGTTTTTCTTTTCGACTCAGAGCAAGGAAGTTCAGGACGACGAGATTGTTTTCCTCGTCATCCCGCATATCGTGCGCGAGTCGGTCATTACACGTTTGAATACGGCGGCTATCGATACCGGCACCAGCAACTCCATCGCATTGCGTCACGTTGACGAGGATTTAACGCAGGGTGCGGCGACCACCCCGGGCCTGGTGCGCAATCCGGCTGCTCCGGAGTCGATTTCCTCGGCGGCAAACGCCGCAACGGCTGCATTGCAGACGATGCATCAGGATGGTCAGCAGCAGACAGCTTCTGCGGCGAGTGCAGCAGCGGCAGCGGTAAATCCGACCGGAGGTGCGCAGCCTGTCCCGGGCGGTCCGGTGAGCCTGTCCGTTGTTCCTGCCAACGCTAATCAGCAGGTAGGAAGCACCTTCCAGGTAGCGGTAATGCTGGCGAATGGCACCAATGTCTTCGCCGTGCCGATGCAGGTGCAGTACAACCCGCACGTGATGCAACTGGTGAATGTGGACGCGGGCGACTTCCTTTCGCAGGATGGAAAGCCAGTGGCCCTGGTGCACCGGGATGACGCCGCGACGGGTCTGGTTTCCATCTCGACGACACGTCCGCCTTCCTCGAACGGAGTTACGGGGAAGGGTAATCTGTGTACGCTGACCTTCAAGGCAATTGGGCCGGGTGACGGCAATATCTCGCTGGTGAAGGTTGGAGCGAAGGACAACCAGCAGAATAACCTGGCTGCGGTCGGTTCGCAGGCTGTCGTGCATGTGCAATGAGGCTCTGTCTGGAGCAGAAGGCAGCCGGAGTGCGCGGGCTTGTATTGTGGCGAAAGGCGGTCAGCAGGGACGCGGGCGTTACGCTGGTCGAACTAATCATTACGATCGCGATCCTTTCAATACTGGCGACCGCAGCTGTGCCGGTCGCAAAGTATGAAGTGAAACGCGCCAAGGAGCGGGAGTTGCGGGCGGACCTGTGGACGATGCGTAAAGCAATCGACAACTACTACGACGCGGCCAAGTTAAGCGGCGGACAGATGCAGACCAAGGTCGATTCCTTCAACTATCCGCCGGATCTGGAGACGCTGGTGAAAGGTGTCACCATTGGCGAGAAGCGAGTCAAGTTTCTGCGTGCAATTCCGGTGGACCCGATGACCGGAACGGCGGAGTGGAATCTGAAGTCGATGCAGGATGACACGGACTCGGACACATGGGGCGGACAGAATGTGTTCGACGTCCACTCAAAGTCGCCCGGTACGGCGCTGGATGGGACGAAGTACAACACATGGTGAGCGGAACTCCAATTCGGCTGCGGCGCAGAGAAGGCGGCTTTACGCTGCTGGAGCTGATGGTGGTGATGGTCATCATCGGGATTCTGGCTGCGATTGCAATTCCTTCGTTCACCAAGAATGTGCAGCGTGCGCGTGAGGCCGTGCTGCGCGAAGACCTGCATACGATGCGGTCAGCGATTGACAGTTACACGATCGACAAGCAGAAGGCTCCGCAGACGCTCGATGATTTGGTGCAGGCCGGATATTTAAAGAAGCTGCCGGAAGATCCGATGACCCACCGGTCGGATACGTGGATGCCCGCGCAGAGTGATTCGTTCACCTCGGTGGATGAGACCCAGCAGGGCGGAATGGATGATGTGCATTCGGGGTCGCAGCAAATTGGGACGGACGGGACCACGTACAACACCTGGTGATCTGTTCTGAAGCGCCGCACTGGTGGCAATGGCGGGTCGCTGTGACTTTGGCCCGGTTTGGGCGTCTAATGACGTGTAGAGCTGCGTTCCGGGTGGATTGGAAGGCGGTTCCGGGAGCCCACGCATGCGTCCACTTGGCAGATTCGGTTTAGCCGCAGTCCTTTCTCTTTCCATCTCGGGTGCTGCCTGTGCGCAGATTGCGCCGATGCCTGGTGCAACGCCGCCCGGTGCAACGCCGGGGACACCTGGCCAGACCCCGTCTGTGCCTGCTGGCAAGAATCCGGCGGGAACGGCTTCTCCAGTTCCATCCGGCACAACGACGGACACGACGACGCCGCAGGATGCAAAGAAGGATAAGAAGGTTGACGTTGCGGCGAACCCGGCGGCCGACTCCTTGCCTTCTCCCGGCGAGGATTTGAATCCGCATATCAAGAAGGGCAGCGAAGAGGACGTCAATGCGATTGGCACGCGCAATATCGGGGGGCGCGGGCTGGGCAATTGGTACTCGACTAACTGGGAGATTGGAGTTGGCAAGCAATACTCGATGGAGATCGAGAAATCGGCGCACCTGATTACAGATCCAGTGATTGTGGAGTATGTGAACCGCATCGGGCAGAATCTGGTGAAGAATTCGGATGCAAAGGTGCCGTTCACGATCAAGGTGATCGACTCGGACGAGATCAACGCGATGGCTTTGCCGGGCGGTTTCTTCTATGTGAACTCCGGTCTGATCATGGCGGCGGATGAAGAGGCGGAGCTTGCCGGAGTGATGGCACACGAGATTTCGCACGTCGTGGCGCACCATGCGGCGCGCCAGCAGACCAAGCAGAACTACGCGCAGATCGGATCGATTCCGCTGATGATCATGACGGAAGGCACGTGGACCGGATACGGTATTTACGAAGCGACGCAGCTTGCGATTCCGCTGACGTTCCTGAAGTTCAGCCGCACGGATGAGGCTGAGGCGGATTACCTGGGCGTGCAATATATGTATAAGGCGGGCTACGATCCGCAGGCGTTCATTACGATGTTTGAGAAGATCGACGCTCTTGAGAAACATAAGCCGGGCATTTTATCGAAGGCGTTCTCCGACCATCCGCAGACGCCGAACCGGATTGCCGCTACGGAAGATGAGATCGCGACCATTCTGCCCGCGAAGAGCGAGTACATTGTGACCACGTCGGAGTTTGACGATGTGAAGGCGAGGCTGGCTCGCATCGAGAACAAGCGCAAGATCAACGGCAAGAAGAATGGCAGCGGACCTTCGCTGCGGCGAGCGGATGCCGGTACGACGAAGACGGGTGATCCGAATGATCCGAATGCAGGGACGAATCGTCCTACGCTTGGACGTCGCAACTAAGCGCCAGGGTTTTGGTGTGCGATGGCTCGGAGTTTTGCTCCGGGCCATTTCTTTTGGGCAGTGTTGGGCTTCAACCTTTTCCGCTAAACTGGAGTTACATGCGTAAACCGTCCCTGCTCGCCCCGTTGTTGTCTCTCGTTCTGTTGTCCTGTCTTCCAAAGATCGCCGCAGCACAGCTTGGGGCGTACGGTTTGTTCGACGGCACGCGGATCAGCAACCTAACGGGCCAGCCCTCGGTTGTTACCGGTCAGAAATTGAACAGCACGAGTCCGGTGGGCGGGGTTCTGGGCGTTTTCTATGATTTCAGGAACGTTGGTCCGGTGCGCGTAGGAGTGGACCTGCGCGGTTCGCTTCTACAAACCAAGCGCGGTGCGGATGCGGACTTTCTCGGTGCTGGGACCCACATCAACTCCTTTTTGGGTGGTGTGCGCGTTTCGTTCCATTCCCCAATCAAGCTGCTTCAACTTAAGCCGTACTTGCAGGCATCCGCAGGTTTGGGACGGTCGGACTTCGGGTTGAGTCCGAACCTGAGCAACGGGTTCGAATATCACGGGTATGCGGGTGTTGACATCAAGCTGCTGCCGATTCTGGACTGGCGCGCGGTTGAGCTGGGCTACGGCGGCATCGATGGCAATGGACATAATTATCCGCTGGCCAGCGTGAGCACGGGTTTTGTGGTGCATCTGCCCTAGTCGGTAGCCCGCGTTCGAACTGGATGGACGCGATAAAATTGAGAGTATGCGCACCCAGAAGACAGGCTATACCGATGACCACGCAGCCTCAGGGCTGGACCATGTTTTCCCTTCCATCGATACGTTTGCGAACCAGTTCAAAGCGTACGAAATCCTGATCGACGATCCGGAATTTACGTCTATCTGTCCGAAAACCGGACTGCCGGATTTCGGTGTGTTGACCATTCGCTATATGCCGGATAAAGAATGTCTGGAACTTAAGTCGTTGAAGGAATATCTGTTTGAGTATCGCAACCTGGGAATTTTTCAGGAGAATATTGCGAACCAGGTGCTAAACGATATCGTGAAGGCCACGCAGCCGGTGTGGGCTGTGGTGAAGGGCGACTTCAGGCCGCGTGGCGGGATTTCAACTGTGGTGACTGCGACGTATCCTCGGCCGGAGAATTCAACTCCTCCGCGCGATTGAACTTGCGGCGGAAGCGTACCTGCTATGCTTCCGCAGAGATGGCGAATGAATCACGTCTGAGTCCGACGAAAGCAGCGCCGGTTGCAGGTGCGACCGTGGCGCTGGTGCTGTTGACGGCGCTGAACTTTGTCAACTACATCGACCGGTACATCTTGCCGGGTGTGCAGGATCAGATCAAGGGCGAGTTCCATGTGTCGGACTCGCAGATCGGGTCGCTGACGCTCTGGTTCATGCTGGCGTACATGGCTGCGGCGCCGATTACGGGCTGGCTGGGTGATCGCTTTCCACGTAAGCCGATGATCGTGGTGGCGGCGCTGTTCTGGTCGTCTATCAACCTGCTGACGGCGTTTGTCCACTCCTACGATTCGCTGAACCTGCGCCATGCGGCACTCGGGATTGGCGAGGCGAGCTTCGGCATCTTCGCGCCGGCGATGCTGGCGGATTTCTATCCGGAAGACCAGCGCAACCGCGTGTTGACCATCTTCAATATCGCGGTTCCTGTAGGCGCGGCGCTTGGCTACCTGACGGGGGGATTTGTAGGGCAGCACTTTGGCTGGCGGATGTCCTTTGTCGTTTCGGCGGTGCCGGGCATTGCTATCGCGTTGCTGATTGCGCTGATCATGAAAGAGCCCGCACGGGCCGCGCGGCCGACGGGCAAGGCAAAGCTTGAGAAGGGAATCGTGCTGTCGCTGCTCAGGAACAAACCGTATCTGTGCTCGATTGGCGGGTACGCGATGGTGACGTTTACGCTTGGCGGAATCTCGTGGTGGATGCCGAGTTTTCTCGAGCGCGTGGATGGGCGTTCGCAGCAGTCAGCCGGATTCATCATGGGCGCGATCACGGTCGCGGCGGGTCTGCTGGGAACGATTGCAGGTGGGACGCTGGCACAGAAGTGGTCGAAGAGAAACGCCGCGGCGCTCTACCTTGTTCCGGCGTGGGGTGCCATCCTGGCCTTGCCGCCCGCGCTGGTGTGCTTCTTTGGGCCGCGAGGGCTAACGTTGCCTTCGCTCGCATTGGCGATCTTTCTTATTTTTATGGGCAGCGGACCGGTGAACGCGGCGACGGTGAATGCGGTTTCGCCGCGGGTGCGGGCTACGGCGCTGGCGGGGCAGTTGCTGATCATACATCTGCTGGGGGATGCGCCGTCGCCCAAGATAATTGGCATCATCAGCGACCATAGCAACCTTTCGGTTGGGCTTGGATCTACGCTGATTACGCTGATCATTGCCGCGGCTATCTTCTTTATGGGTGCGCACGTTGCGCCTCCCCTGGAGAATTCGGCTGAACCTCTTGTATAGAGCAGACGCAGATTTGATTCTGCCAACGGCAACGGCAAACGCATATTCCCTTTGGGAATGACAACCGAAGGGCACGAGATGAGATTCTAAAGTCTATGCGTATTCTTCTTGCAGCTCAGGTCGCGGCCTGGGTGGTCGCGCTGAGCTGGACGTCGCGCGTGATTGCCGCGTACCTGGGGTTGCCAAAGGTTGCCAACCTGGCGCTGCCGGAGTTCGATCAGGAGCCTGTGGGTAATCCGCAGCTCGTGGTCGTGGTTCCGGCGCGCAACGAGCAGAAACATGTGCGTACCTGTGTGGAAAGTTTGCTGGCGCAGGATTATGCGAATTTACACGTGATTGCCGTGGATGACCGGTCCACCGACGGCACGGGCGCTGAACTCGACGGGCTGGCTACCGCTAACCCGCAACGCATGCGGGTGATGCATATTTCCGAGCTTCCAGCCGGGTGGCTGGGCAAGAGCCATGCCATGCATGTGGCGGCTGAGGAGGCGATTGCGCACTACGGTGCGACGTACCTTCTGTTCACGGATGCGGATATTTGGTTCCGGACTGACGCGCTGCGGCGCTCGCTGGCCTACGCCAGGGCGAGCGATGCAGACCACATGGTGCTGGCTCCGACGATGGTCAGCCAGCGTTGGGATGAGGCAGCGGTGCTGGGCTACTTCCAGGTTTTAGGATTGTGGGCGGCGCGGGCCTGGCGCGTGGCCAACCCCAAGACGCGCGATGCGTTGGGGATCGGGGCCTTTAACCTGGTACGCGCTTCGGCGTACCAGGAATTGGGTGGATTTGCGGCATTCCCGTTGGCGGTGCTTGAAGATCTTACGCTCGCACGCAGGATGAAACGTGCTGGCTTCAGGGCGCGGGTGGCGTTCGGGATCGACATGGTGCAGGTGCACTGGGCGGCTGGGACAGCGGGCTTGGTGAGCGTGATGACGAAAAATATATTTTCCGTGTTCAACTACCACATCTCCCTGGTGTTCTGCGGGGTTGGGTGGATGGCTGTGTTTTGCCTCGCACCTTTCGTAGAGGTCTTTGTACCGGGGTTCATGTTACCGGGCATTGCGTCGGTGGCTGCGATGACCTGCGGCTATGTTTTGCTGCGGCGGATTTCGAATCTGCCTGCGTGGAACGTTCTGCTTGCGCCCTACGCGATTACGGTGTTTATCTACACGCTGCTGCGTTCGATGTTCCTGACGCTCAGGCAGGGCGGCGTAATCTGGCGCGGAACGTTCTACTCGCTGGCGGAGTTGCGGGCGAACACGGATACGCTGCTGTAAGTGGGCTTTCTGATTGATGGAACTGAAGACGCAGATTCCCTTCGGGAATGACAGCTAGAGCAGTTCACTGTGGGGTATAGAGCTTGATTCTTTGCAAGGAGCATTTTCTGCTTGATTCTTTCTAGATGGCTCGTGCGTACAGTGATGATCTGCGGAAG
>JAABUO010001396.1_pt1 | contig 31947 bp, 33 predicted proteins | sample 5559291 | NCBI WGS metagenome assembly JAABUO01 (sample SAMN10711878, study PRJNA513372) | rock metagenome | isolation source: Antarctica rocks | place: Antarctica: Victoria Land, Finger Mt sud | reverse complement strand
TGGTATATCTTTTTGCCGGATTTAATTTTGGACTTTTGTCAGACCATGTCATGCACTCACGCTGTTCAAAGTATGTATGCACACATGTCAGAGTCACTCTATGAAAATGGATTCCTGCTAGCTCAAATGTCTTTAGACGCACAGCATGCTTTTGTGGGGCTGTGTGTTGAGCATGCAGGGTCATGATGTGTTCTGTAACATGCAGGCTTGTCTGGTTTACTTGGAGCTGATCCTGATTGCCCAGTACATCTTCCAGATCCCTACCCACCTTCACTGCAAGGCCGTGTCTGACACCACACAGGTCTGTGACTCATGTGTGTGCGTGCGTGCGTCCGTGCATGCATGCGTCCGTGCATGCGTGTGTCCGTGCATGCGTGCGTATGTCGCCCATGTCCCCGCAGTCTCAGCCGTAACAGCCTCTTTGATCAGCAGCTGCGCGACGCAGCGACACAAGCAACACAAGCTTTGCATGTGTCAAACTGATGCAGCTGCTTTGCATGTGTATTTGCGCTGGATGCCACTACACACCTTGGCGATCTGGGCATAGTTCATGCCTGTCTATGCAACCTTTGTTGTTGTGTGGGCTGCTAAGGTTGCACTGCTGGTGTGTGCTTGAGCAGCATCAATGTTGTGCAGGCGTATGCTCACATCTTAGGGCTGCACAGCTATGTGCTGAGGGCCATTCCCATCTTTGTGGTCTACTTAGCTACCCTGATGCATGTCTACGCACTGGCACGGCAACAGGTGAGGTCATTTGCAAGCTGCCCTGCCCTACAGGACCAGTTTGCAACAAGCTTTTGTGTGAACTAGACGATATAAGTAGCTGAACTAACGACCCATCCTAGCTGTACCAAAGCTTCTGTGCTGTGTTGCAAGCTTTCTCGTTTTGCTGGGGGTCTGCATGAAGTAGCTAACACAAATAGCTGAAGTGACCACCCATCCTAGTTGTACCAACAGCCCTGTGTCATGCCGCAAGCTTTCTCTTTTTGCTGGCGATATTGCTAGTAAACCCAGCCTCTAACTGCATGATGACTTCGTGTCCCACGCTGTAACTTATACATTGCCGTTGATGCTTGGACTATCAGAACACATGTTGGTTTAGTGTACCTTCTGGACAGACTGACGTCGATCTCAGATGGCACACCTATTCCCTTTGCCTCTCACCAAGAAGGCACATGTCTTACCTGATCAGACAATGTGTGGTCCGGAACAGCAGTGGACTTGTTTCATTCCAAACTATGCAGAGTTCTCAGTCTTTGTCTGTTGGCTCCTGTCATGAGTTCCACGGATAGAGAACGCAGACTGATTGAATGCAAGCAGTACAGCTTAGAAGAGATGTGCGTATGGCAGGAATCAGCAAGTGGTCAGGCCACACAAGGTGCATTGCTGGACAGCAGCTCCAGTACAAATAGTCCTAGCAATGACCTGGAGCTGGGCATTGCCCCTCAGGGGCAGGGCACAAGCCGCAGGGCATCACAGAGCAGCCCCAGGCAGGGGTGGTGGGGGAGGGCTCAGCAGGGGGTGTTCCAGGGGTGGCAAAGCTTTAAGGGCTTCTTGTTGTCAGTCTGTTCCTCCAGGGAGCGGCCCTTGCACTTTATCAAGCTGCAACTGCCCTTGCTCTCAGGTGCGCAACTGCCCTTGCACCTCATCAAGCTGCAACTGTCCTTGCTCTCAGGCACGTAACTGCCCTCATACTTCATCAAGCCCTTCAGCTTCCCAGCCCTTGAATGTGCAGCATGCATGTGTCTTGATCACCAATGTTGGAGAAACATGGTATGTTCCCTTATGATCTTAGTGATATTGCTGTACAGGCAGCGCAGACCTGTCTGAAGAAGATGGAGAGCATATTGAATCAGCTGTTCAGAGCGTTTTGGATGACTACAGAGCTAAGGACATGGCTGCAGCCAAAGCAAAGTGAGCTTGAAGCTTTTGAGCATGTGCTCACATACAGCACACAAAGCTTTGTTGCAAACAGATTGTAACCATAACAAACTGGCTACAGCACCATTAATCTAATGTGATGCTGTGCGACAGGAACATTTAATTGGTTGGGTGTTTTCCAGGATGTTACTTGTCATCAGTTCAGTCTCTAGTGCTGAACACACCTCAACATGCAGTGAAGGTGTTCTCAGCACCTCTGAGGTCATGCCTTTTCTCGGTTCACATGATCAGTCTGCTTGGGCTGGCATCCAGATGTCAGCTCCTCTCTGCGCAAACTTGCTGCAGGATTGCGACCGGAGCTACCACACAGGTGCATGAGCAGCTAGATCAAATCGATTTCCCTCTCACAGAGCCAACACCAGATGACTCACCACCTCCTGACATAGACCTTGCCAGAATTGGACCGCTGAGGGTGGTCCTGGAGGAAGTTGTGGATGAAGGTGGCGAGGCAGGGCTGCTGGCTGCGGTCCTGCAGGTCATCCCGGACAGGGAATTGGGACCCCCTGACAGTGGCCTGCCTACCCCCATCAGGTGGGTGGGGTACACCAGCAACAGCCGGTGCATGCTATTCAGCAGCAGCTCACAACAGCAGCTCACAAAGACATACAGCTGACATGCAGCTCCTACACACATGCCTGCAGATTGTTACGGCTCCTACACACGTGCCTGCAGGTTACGACAGCTTCTACACACATGCCTGCCATTACGCCTCCTTCTCATATGCCTGCAGGTCGTTGCACACATGCATGCATGTTGTTACGGCTGTTACACACATTCCTGCAGATCGTTACGGCTCTTACACACATGCCTGCAGGTCATTACGGCCTGCTCAAGATGCAGCCTCGGTGCTACAGCGCTACAAGCAGGAGAACCCCACCTCCAAATTAGGCATGCAAGATGCCCACCCTGAAAGACAAGCACATGCGGATGACAGCAAGCAGCAGCAAGGTATTTGCAGAAACTGTTTTCCTTCACATGTAGACGAAGGGCAGATTCAGGAGGAGCCTGCATGTGCTGGCTTTTGAGGCTGTATGCAAACAGTGGGACTCAGGGATGGAAAGGCTGGCTGATGGTGTTTGCTATGCGCTGCGAATACAGTTCACTCGCAGTTGCTTTGCTTTGCAGTTATCGTGTGACTCAGAAAGACGATGGCACTTCTACTGTGTGTACAAGCAAGTTTTGTTGGCAATGAGGACGGTAATGACTTTGTACATGACACAAGTACATGGTACAACTGGTAATGAGTATGGAGAGAATACACTATGAGCTGTGTTCAGGCGAAAGTGGTCACAGCACCATGGATCAGCCGGAAACGACCCCAGCAGCAGGGCTGTTTGCCAGCAGCCCTCATTCAAATTCCTCTGAGACATTTGCAGATGCTGTGTCTGGGTCACCGCCAGGCTCCCGCTCTTCTTCAGCCAGTGCTGCCACTAATGCAACACTCCAGACTGCGCCATCAGTGCAGACCGACAGCAGTCCAAGACGCAATAGTGATGACAGCAGTCAGCAACAAGGTGAAGCGGAGGGACGGCGGTCAATGCAGCGGAGAAGCAGAGGAGCGGGCCTGGCCAGCGTGCTGGGGTCGCCCTCTCCCCCCAGACAGTCACGCTTTGCACGCTTTGTCAACTCAGCAGCAGCTGTCACTGGTTTGAGCGGGAGTGACGCTACGCCTGCTGGGCCTGCTGAGCATGCTAAGGCTGCCCCTGCTGGTGATGACCAGGCTGAGTCAGCAGGCCAACAGGAATGTGATGTTGCTGACGATTCTGGCCAGAAGAATCACACAGAAACCAGTCAGACTATAAGAGGTATGGATGATTCCCTGTGAAGCATCCCCATCAGACTTTGGGGATTGCATTGCTGTGAGTGCCACATCAACATCGCGAGAGCTCCAAGTGTGAGTTGCGAGGCCTGACAACCTGTGTCTTGCAGCCTTTTTGCTATTCGAAGTAAGCTTTCATGTTCGAGACGTCGTGCAATTGTGGCTGCAGATGATGATCCTCACAAACTGCAGTCTGGTGAGGATGAGGCTGGCCCCAGCAGTGGTTCTACCGGGTCCCAGGGATTGCAGCTAGGGGCTGTTGAGTCCCACTGGCGCACAGAGACAGACTACTACGCAGCTACCGTGGCTCTTGACTTCCTCAGTTTTGCTTTTGTTGCCCTGTTTTATCAGGTGAACTCACTGCTGCCAATCTGAGCCATTCAGTGTCACATATCATGCCTGCGACTCTTTAGTAAAAACACCATGCATCCATACTATTACAGCATTGTCACTGTTAAGTAAATGCTTGCTTATCAGCTAATAAGTTTTGAACTTCTGTCTGCCTTGCCTTATCTTGCACATGATTCCGACATCACTGCAATGTGGAATTTGTGCGTTTGGAATTTTGAGTTTGCCCTTGTAACCCCTTCAGTTGCATGCAACCAGCAGCAACACACCTTGCCGACATCAGCATGGCCTCAACAGAACCAACAAGGTACACTGACAAGCAATTGTAACATGCAGTCGGTGATGTCCAGCGCACAGTCGCTGTCAGACATCACAGATGAGAGGGTGGTGCCAGTAGACTATCTGGGTGTGCTCATACTCCTCTTTCTCTTCATGGTGCTGGACCGCTTGTTCTACACCCTTGGTCTTCATCTTGGCAAGGTGGGTATCTTTATCCCCTGCCAAGTGCCCTGCCTTGCCCTGCCCTGCCCTGCCCTGCCCTGCCCTGCCCTGCCCTGCCCTGCCCTGCCCTGCCCTGCCCTGCCCTGCCCTGCCCTGCCCTGCCCTGCCCTGCCCTGCCCTGTCATCTCTGCCCTGCCCTGCTCTGCCCTGTCTTACCCTGCTCTGCCCTGCCTTTCTATCTGCCCTTCCCCGCCCTGCCTCAGCATGCCTGTACCTACATCCCAATATAGACCCTGCCAACGTCATAGCATCTTTTGTCCTGCAACTTCTCTTTTTGCACAACTACCTTCACCACACACTCACAGCCTGACTCTGGTCTGAAAGCTTGCATTCTTTGCAGGCTCTGTTGCTGTGGGCACAGATGGCGCTGTTCTACTACTACACCTTCTCCTTGTTCTGGAGTCCCTTCAGCAGCAGCAGTGCCCGCAACCAGCTGCGCCTGCTGATGCTCATGAAGACAGCTAGCTTTGCGCTGTCGGCCCTGCAGCTGCGTAGCGGCTACCCTCCTAGAGCCTCCTTCAGGTAGTTATTGCTTCTGAGCAGCCTTGTTCAGCCTGACTCATGGATCATTCCCCATGACATCAATGCACTAGCTTTTGACAAGTTTTTTTGTCTCGTGCAACCCTTGGTAGGATTCCATGCCAGCACCAAATTTGTTTATACTGCTGCTTTCGCATGTCTCAATTGATGCAGCATGCCATTTGTTGCTGTTCACTACACACGCGCTCATGTTGATGCAGCAAATGCATGTTACGAGTTTGGCAAGCTTTGCAGTAGTCACGCATGTTTACATTGCCTGAGGATTGCACACGAGAGCCACGCTTGCAACCACGTTTGTGCAAAAACCTCCGCAACAATTTGAGGTCTTCTGGTCATTCATACAACTGCAACTGCTCTGTTGTCAGTTTGTGACCATTCCTACCACAGGCACTGGAATTCTTCACCGTGCTCTCACTGGTCCTGGCTGACGTTACTTCTGCATGTATACCTTTTTAGGTGTTTTTCAACTAGAATCCTACCCATAAAACCCTAAATTCCAAAAAAAAACATATGACACAGGGGCGCAGGAGGCCGGCATGCTTTCATCTTCATGAGGTATGTCAACACCTGGGGCTACTTAGGGCTGCAAGTCTTCTGCGGCCTGCCCTTCATCTATGAGCTGAGGGCAGTTCTGGACTGGTCCTGCACCCCGACCACCCTCAAGCTGTTTGACTGGCTGAAGCTAGAGGACATCAGCACCAGCCTGTACTTTGTGACCTGTGACAGGTATGGGAGGGAGGGGCGGCAGCTTGGTGACAGGCAGCCACGCTACATGAAGTTCTGCCAGGTGAACTTTTTCCTCCTGCTGCTGTGTGATGCCAAGCTTTTGCTGGTGGATAGACCTGATTTGGAAGCATGACTTCCAGACTAATGCATGTGTGTCACGAAGCCAAAGTCGGACATCAGTTGAGCTTGATCTTGCGCTCATTCAATCTGATCCTGAGCCCTATGTGGCATGATTGCCTGGATCATCCTGGATGATCTTAGTGCTGAGTGTTGACTGTGTACAGCAGCAAATGCCTCGTTGATCTGCAAACTGAATGGTGTTTGAAGGGAATGCAATGTTAATGTAAACAATGCAATTTGCAGTAGTCCTGGTGCTTGGGTAGTTGTAAGCTGGATGTGCATGTGGTCTGCAGGGCACTTTGCTGTTTCTGGGGCTGTTGGTGCTGCTGTGGGTGCCTCTCATTGTGTTCTCCTCGGGCAATCCCACGTACAGAGTGAGCTCTTGTACACATCGTGCTGCTTATTTGTGTCCCTTCCTTTTTTTTCGGTTTTTTGCATTGTGCTCCATAGCACAGCCACATCTGCATCTGGACAGGCCCTCATACTGCAGCGTGCATTGGGCAAGCACACAGCATTATACTGTGTCACATGATTCTGCTTGATGTCATACCTTCTGCGTCAGCTTGGTCATCAGCTTGCAGTGCTGACACAATGAAAACTCACAACGGGGAAATTTGTACTTCGATCACAGACCCGAGATCACAGTTCCGAGGAAAAAGGGGGGGGAAGTCGGGGAAAGCTGCAAAACATAAACTTGCAGTCGGTTTCTGCTCACTTTTCACAGTTAAATGCATCATGTGTTCATTTTAGGTTCCTGGTGTGGCGGGCTTCTATTTGAATGCCAGCATAGGCAGCGTGGCAAATGGTGACATGGGGGACTTTGAAGCACGCATGACCTTTCCCCTGTTTGTCGGAGGCGAGCGGCAACTACAGCGTAAGTGGGTGGGTAACGGCACGTTACCGGCTGGTATGGGCGACCAGTACACTGATGACCAACTCGAGCTGCTGTGTGTTGCTGAGGTGAGAAGCAGTGTAGCCAGACAGGCTGAAGTATTCGACACATGCAGCACATTTGGCCTTGGCTGCTTCACTCCACCACATTACCTCAGTAAAGCTTATAGATGTCCTGATCTGAAATTATCATTGTGTATGTACCGCCCAGACACAGACTGGCTGTGAAGATTGATGCCTTCAGCAATGTGGCCACATGACTACATGATTTCTGGGTCAGCACACAATGTAGTTGGAATTCACTGTCACATTCAGCATGTGTGCACAACTCAAACAGACTGCGGCAACGTGAAGCACTCACCACAGTGCATCACTACTTGGCCGCTACACTGTGCTGTAGATCCTCACATGACTCAATGGCTTGAGTCATGTCATCAAATTCTTTTCCTTGGATGCAGGACACAGAAAGCTCTTTTCAACCTCAAAACGTCTTTATTTTCACAGACATGGTCGTTCTACAGTGGAAGTCTAGACTGAGAAACGCCTGGGGACAGTAAAAACGTGTTTCTGAGCATAGAGATGTTTTATATCTTGGCAGCACTACTGCATTGTAGCTTGCGTCACTTTTCAACAGCTGAAATTGGGTCATCATACTGTTGCCTTGTGTATGCAGGACTCAGATAGGTTGTGGAGGTTAACACCTCCAGCGCAGAAAGCACTGGCTGCGCTGTTGGATGACTCCTCAGCAGCCATGAGCTTCAGCTGGTCTGTGCTCAGAAACGCCCCACCCCTTAGCCCCCATGGTAGCCCCATGTGTCAGGCCACCCAAACTTTTCAGCTGGCTCCCAGGACAAGAACGGAGTTGGTAGACATCCTTGAGGTGTGTTGAGAGCCTGGTTATTGTATGAGGAGGAATCTTCAAAGCTGTTTTTGCTAGTGTTAGTCCTTTGTGTAGAGCTGGCAGCTGGACATATTAGGTCATACACGTCTGCACAGTTGATCGTAGTCTTCTGTGATTGCTGTGTTTGGCGCCAACCGCAAATTCACTAATCCCTGTGTTGTTGATGGTATGCAGCCTGAAAGTGATGCCACAGCTATCGCTTAGCAGGAACCAGTCCTTTATCCATTGCTGCAATCACGTGGATTGAGTGCAGTGTGTAGTTTTTGAAGGAGAGACTTTGAGTGGGATGCATGTTGTCTTTGCAGGGAACTCGTTCGGCTGCAACATTGATGGTTGCAAACCTGACCGACCCTGAAGGGGACCTCCCCGGCAAGGGGGGGTCCAGGGGTTTGTATAGCCTATTTTGGCAACTCAGAGGAGACATGTGCGCCGTCAGGACAGACTTCAAGTGTGTCCTTGTTTCTCTACAGCTTAGGAGTTATGCGTATAGCCTGACTCTGCCCTGGAAGTGTCTTGCCTTGGACAATCACAGTCATCTGTAGGCAGGAGCTGCATTGGAATCTTAGCGTGTGGGTACCAAATGTGGCGCTGACATTCTGGTCAAGCATTCCTGATGACTGCAGCAGCGGCACATCAACTATGCATCAGATTCTGTGGTTGCATGTGATTGCATGCGCCGTTGTTGCGTTTGAAAGAGCTTTACTAGATTGTTTTGGGGCTTCTTGTTTCCACATAAATGTTCTAGTGGTTTTCGCAATTGAGATACCAGAGGTTTCAGAACAAAGTCACACATCACACATGGTCGTCTGCGCCATCAACAGCAGATGCATGTGTGATTGACCAGCCGCTGACCACACAGCATCAGGTCACATATTGTATGCATGATGCTCACTGCACCCAGAACTTGTGAGGTAGGTCCGCATGACTTACCACCATACTCCATGAACATGAACTCAAACTGAATCTCACAAACCATCAATGCACATTAGTGCGTGCAGGTTTGATCACCACATGACTGCCTGCGTATTTCAGAGCAATAAAATAAAAGTAAATAAATGCATAATTAAATATATATGGATAAAGTCTATATAAATACCTAAATCCAAAGTCCTAAATGCGTGCAGGTATCAAAGTCCAGGCTGGGGCAGAGGCAGTGGTCAAGAAGAGCAATGGAGCAATCAGAGTGTCGGCTGTGACATCTCATTGGCAGATTCCAGTCGCAATGATGTATGGTGGCAGCTTCAGTGTCAGGTGCTTGATGACAACGACCAGCCGGTTGACAACAGCCAAAGGGGCTGGGCCACTTGCAATGAGGGCAGCTTCTATGGCCCTAGATTAGTCGCAGTCCTGGAGAGGGTTCAGACAGGGTTTCTGGGACAGACGCTATCATCTTTTGGGATCACTGGGCTGTACATCACATTTGTTTTTGGTATTGGACGTTTCTTGAGGCTGGCAGCCACAAATATCCGCATGCGCATCATGTATGAGGATTTGCCCACAACAAAGAGGTTGATAGCGCTGTGTCAGGACATCTACATTGCACGTGCTCAGGGAGAGTTAGCGCTTGAAGAGGAACTGTACTGGGCTCTTATCAACATCTACAGGTCGCCTGCAGTCATGTTTGAGTTGACAAAAAAGAAAGAGGTCTGAGGTGGCTAGCATATATAACAAATGAAATACAAAAAAGGCAATAGGGTACAGTATGTTTAGTATGTGTCTCAGCCAAATTGCAACCCGTAGAAACTATGCTCTCTACTTGGTAGAACTACCTTAAGAATGGGTTCGTGGCTAGATAGCAAATGTGTGGAAAGCTGGATCACCAGACGTGCAATGTTGCAAGCTGAAATGCAATCATCTTGTAGTACTATATATAGTATATATACTCCATGCAGCTGCGTCAAGCTTGTACACCAGTTGTGCTCGAGGTGGCAGCATGCAACAGCAGGTAGAGCTGAACAGCTCTGTTGCCAGTACATACATCTCCTGACAAATGGTATGCTGCACCCTCAACTATTGAGACCAGACACTAGCATCAAGTTAACATCGCTGCTTGTGCAAAGCTTGGTGTGAGTGTTATTACAATGCATAACGATAGCGAGTTGACGTAGTTGGGATCACCATACATATTGTGCACCAGTCTCTCATGCATTCATCTACAGAATCTAGCAGCAGCAGTAGTAGGTTAGCCAAGGTTTGTTGCTGCGATTACTGCCCTATATGAGAAGTAAGCAAACACAGCTTCAATTAGCTCAGCTCAAAGCAAGCGGCAGATTTGCACTGAGTAGCAACTAGCTTGGCCGTAAACAAATGTCAAATCAATTCCGCTGAAATCCTTTCTTCTCCATGTATCTATCATACATGGTTGCTAATTTGTGCTGCAGGTAGACTGTGGCGCGGTGCTCCTCAGGCCCGCCATAGGTGAAATTCTGCACCTCTTGCGGTAGCACATCACCAACTGCATACCGCGCTCTGATATGTGTTGTGAGCATATGCTGTAGGGAGTCCTCACAATCTTTGCTGCAGTGCCCTTTGGTGAGGGAATAATGGAGTCTGCAGCATGTAACACAGACGCATCACCGGCAGGCAAATCAGTCTGCTCTGGAATAGACAATGCAGACATGCTGGAACCAGGTACTGCCTGGCATGAGTTTGCATAAACCATGGACCTGTATCGCAAATACGCGTATAGAACACATTCTTGACTGCTTGCCAAGGTTGCGCAGCACAGTAGTCAAAATGGTAGCAGATGTCAATGTCCAACTATCTTGTAGCCATACTGAGTTGCGCATCAAACATGTAGGATCATAACATTCTTTAAGATTTGCACAGGCAGCCGAACATTCTCCAAGGACTAGTTGATTCATGGAGTATCTTGCAAGAGCAGGACATGTTAGCAAGCACACGATGAAAACGACAATTGTCACCTGTCTATGATACCCATAGGATCATTGCCCAGATCTGCTACCCCCCAATCTTCGGGGCCCCTGGCCTGCTCCCCCCTCCATCCGGGGTCAAACAGGGTCATCTGTGGGCGGTAGAACCCATACCCTGAAGCAGCAGGAGCAAGCTAATAATACAGCAACTGTGCATGTAACAGCTTCAACATGTAGCCTGAATTGTATAGCCGAACCAACATTGCAGTGTTCTTTTCACACCAGTGTGTAACACATGCTGCTACTATGAAAACCAAGGTACTGGTAGTCTACTCATAGCTGATGACAAAGCAATCATCCTAGCACTGAGTGGAGTGGGAGTGCCAGGGTCCAGAAAGCCCATGCCTTTTACTCCACACAACAATCCCCAAGATGAATGAAACAGCAGCATACAGTGCCTGGAATGTGGCATGAAGACAGCAGCAAAACATGCCACACAAGTGGTATTGCAGTAAGTCTGCAGCACTGGCATGCCAGAATTGCAGCATAGCATACAGGCAGCAGCAACGGCCCTCAAATGGTGCAGAGACCCTCAAATGGTATCACAAAGCAGCAGTGGCAGGCCCAAGTTGTGAAATGGGATAACAGAGCAGCAGAGACCGTCATGTGGAATGTAAATAGCTGACCTGGATCTGTTGGCAGAATTCCTGACTCATCAAAGACTGCTGCCATGAACTGTGAGTCTGCAGCGCAGCACAGCATGCGTCAGGATGATAGCGTCCCTCATTACTGAACGACAGAGCATGCGTCAGCCATGAAGGGCAGGTTGGTACAGCCCTAAGTAGTTCCCTTTGCGTGAGGTGCTTGTGCAGTTTATTCATCTATTTAACCATTATCATGATTGTCATCGGTATCATTGTCATCGTTTTGTCATTATGGTTACGGGCATTGTGACGTCATCACTTTTGTTGTTGCCATCATCATCATTATTATAACCACCAGCATTATCCAGCTGGCTCTACAAGCCAGACTGTGGAATACTCAATGACATGTAGACTGAAGAAGGTGGGAACTAGTGCACAGGAAGAAGACAGCAATGGGTAGGGTGAAAAGCATCAAGGAGGTGCTCTCAAGCCACATGAGCACCTGTGACAACCCACAAACAAAAATGAACATGAGAGACTCATGCAACAGAGATGAAGAGCAACGAGCATGGACTGCAGACCTCCTGACACACCGCCATCCACATCAAAACGCCTTTCCATTTTGGCCCATTCGATGCTCCGCAACAGCCCCACGCTCAGGATAGCACCAGCACCTGGAAATACCCACAGCAATCCATCAGTCTTGATGTATTGCACAGGAATGCTCTTGCAGCTGCTTGCAGTCACATTTCTGCTCGTCTCACATTCAGAGCTCAGCTTGCTCAATGCATCAGTCACAGCTGGTGCTTACTCACGCCTCACAATTCAGCTTACTGCTATGCACACTGCTGAATACGAGCTCATCGATCAGACCAGCTGAACAGGGGAGCTGCTGCAGGATGAACAACCACACTTGATACATGGAGGATGTGTATACTGACTGCCTGCATATAAAATATTCACCACCACATATCATGGTCATCAAGCTGCGCAGTTGTGCGAGTCAGCCAAAAGCAGCATGACTCATCATACAAGATGCAGGGCCTGTCAGGCAGTCAAGAAGCAAAGCTCACAGTACCATGACTATCAGTCACTGCAGTTGTGCAACTTGGTCAGAGCAGGATGACCAATCAAACTAAATGATGCCACAGCCACACATACAAAAGGTTCTGACGTGACCTGTGGGTGAGGGTTCAGGGTTCAAAGCCTGAACCCATACTCAGGAAGCCTACACATGGAGTAATCCCTAAAGCCTAGGTATAGTAAACGCTTACCACCGTGCGCAAAATACCACCAGCCAGGATGAGAAGCCTTGTTCCATTGGCACTCGGGCCCCCAGTACCCGGGGTTGTCTGCCCGCCTGCAAAGGGTCTCCAATGTGCAAGGACACCCCTGCAGACGGTGCATACTGCGTCAATAAAACAATGCCATGGGAAAAGCTCAGATGTGTTCCAAGGGGATGTGGGACTGCAGTGTTCCCATGTCTGTCCCTAGGGCCTCAAAAAGCCTGCCCAAGCTGAAGTTTCCTTGTTAAATGTATATTATTCTACTATATCGTGCGTATATGTTCTTCTATACATTACATTATCAATTACAGTATAGTACACTATAAAATGGTGCAGATTGTACTATACCAGCGTACATGGCATTTATGAACACACTGAACGTATGTAGTTCACCATACAAGTTTGAAGCTGGTTGTTTTACAGATTGGTTTGAGTAAGTGAGTTGATTCCCAGGCTGATTTGATCAAGTAATGGGCCAAGAAGATTTACCTCAGGGGCTCTGTACGAGCCTGCAGGCACATGGATGCTGGTGCCATTGGGCTGATGGAGGGGGTCCTGGTACCCACAGGGTAAGCACCGGGGGGCCGACCGGTTGGGGTGCATCTTGCGGTGATCACCCCCCCGACCATCTGCATTGCAGATGAGTCATTGTTGCTTCCACGCAGATGTGGATACTGGCTGATCAGGCAAATAGCAAGCAGGACAACCTGCTGACAAAATCATCAGGAGCATGCCAAATCAAGCCTCAAATTGGCAGGAAGCCCTAACAGCCGAAGCCGCTGGTTTGTCTCACTGGTCAATAAGGGCTAGGGCCTGTCATGACCAAATCCTTTTGGACACATGCCAAGGCTAGCCACAAATTGGCAACAAGACCTAACACATTCTGCCAAACCCTGGCTAATCTGATCAGGGAACCACAAGCAGTCAGTGGTAAGACAAAGAAATGTATGACCAGACCCTTCGACAGAATACACATTCATGCTGTGAATTTGCCACATGGCCTGATACTGGATGTTGAGCGCTTACCAAATTGGTCAGGAAACCAAAGGTGGTCAGTGAGGAAGTAGGGCATGTTGTGGTCCAGCCCTTCCAGCATGTCCAGGGCATTATCTATGAAGAAGACTGTGTCATCATCTCCATATAGCATCCACTTAAAGTTGTCATAGCCATGAAGATGGGCTGCCAGAAATGGGGTCACCCCAGCCCTGCAATGCCAAGGTAGCATCATCTGATTGTGCACATGTGGTTTCTGAGCCATAGGGGACTTGGGAGAGGTGACTGGTTGGGGTCAGGGTTGGGGTCAGGGTTGGGGTCAGGGTTAAGTGTGTGAGGTGGTGAAAGGTGGGTCTGAGCTGTGACTGACAGCCTTTGACTACCATGCTTGTTGACAGCTGCAGTCAGATTTATTGCAAACAAGACACATCCAAAATCTTTGCAAGGGAGGGTAGGGGCGTTGGGGGGAGGACTTTAGGGTAAGGAAGACTGACCGGACATCCCCGATCTTCATGCAACCCCAAGCTTCCCTCCATTCCCCATACTTTTCAAACTTCTCCCCTTCAAACTCAGCCTGCAGTCAACAGCGCCACTGTGTCAGCGTGCCAGGCCCCAACACTAGCTCTGGGTCATCTGCCTGACCCCACTAGCTGCCTCCTCCACTGTTAATTTGTGTGGCAATTGCACCAGAGATGTGACTGGCTTTCAAATGCAAAGATTGGCACGACACTGAGATGATGCAGTTCAGGGGCTGGTGTTTGACTTGCAGTTTTTTTATTGTGGCTTGGAGCAGTCACTAGCTGCAGCTGTCACCTGCGTTGCTTGCTCTGGTATTGTGTCCACAAATGACATCAAGACCGTTCAAGCTTGCAACCATGAACTGTGCAGCAATGGGACCATGTTGGATCTTCTGTGCATGCAGTACAGCTGGTTGTCCTGTGTAAAGGACTGCTGCAATATGATAGGATCCAGTTTTGTTTACAACAAGTTCAATGCATTACCTGTCTGGTAAGCTTGTCAGGATCTGACCAAAATTCTGTGATGATGAGTGACGGCACATTTCTGCGCCACAGTCTGCTGCCACGTACAAGTGGCAATCTGCAAAACACAGCACTTTTACATAAGAGCGGCGCATCAGACGCTGCACAATAGCATAGACACCACTTCCCGTATGGTCAGGCCTCCATAGGCAGCAAGAAGGCATTTCAATATGCTTGGCAGCAAGCAAACTCATGTCTGGGTACATACAAGGGGTGTAGCGTGAGAAGACCTGTCAGAACTGGAAGGAATTGCCACCAACAGATCCTTGCGTTTCAGTTTCGTTTTCTTCTTCCCAAAAGACTCTCGCTCACCCTTGCCGCTTGCAGAAACGGATTTTGTAACCCTGTGCAGTCAGGCATCCGCTGCTGTATCTTATGCTAATGGTGCTGCAAAGATGCATGCTGATGCTGACATTATGAGTCAACTGAGAGTGCAGCAGCAGCAGCAGCTTGCAACACTTGCATTGCATGTAGGCCGTGCGGGTGTGCGGGCACATTGTAGTATGCATCAGGGCTTACGTTGTGGGCTGTGCATCAGACCCAGTCTCCCGTGCAAACCATTGTCTAAGGCTGTTGAGCTGGCGCTGCCTATACAACAGTGTGGGCAAACATGGTTTTGCTGCTGCTGCCAATGCGCTGCACAAGGCTGGCTTGCATATGTTTAACAGCACTTGGCCCAGACTTCGCATCTTACCTCAGAGGCTCCTCTGAAGCTGTTTCTGGAGAAGTTGCCCAGTTGTAGGCAGCTACAATGACCACCAAGAGGATGGCAAGACTGAGCAAGATCCGTATCGAGCTCTTTCTCCTAGGCATATGCTACCGCTTGCGCAACCCAGCTGGCGACCGGTCACAGTCCGCTGGCATATATGCCCAGTACAAGGCTTGTGGTCCACACCAGCCAATTCTGCCAAAGCCGACAGCAGTGGCTGCAATGTTGCTCCGCGTGTTTTTGACAATGGACTCAACAGGCAGCCCAGAAAGCAAAACCCCTGATCCCACAAGTTAGGTATGTACAGTATTCGACCTTGACCGGTGAACGGGACGCTTGTTGGATACAGGCTTTCAGGATTAAGCGTGCGATTGCTTCAATGAGCTTGTTCTGGCATATCAGAATGTCGCATGCGCAACACCGGCAAGGTTGGAGAAATTCTGCTGCAGAATGCATAGTTGCTTTTGCTTTGACGGCGTAACGGAATCGTCAGTGACTGATAAATGATTGCCCAGGGATACATTAAGCTAACCGCAACCGACTTGATGCGCTGAAGTCTTGCCTGCCTCACATGTCAGAACGGCTGCTATTGCAGTTGCCAGGCACCTTTATCGTGCTATTCGCAGATGAGCGGCCATGGAAGCTTCGAATTTTAATCAGCTGCTTTGGACTTAGCTGCTTCATGTACCGCGGCCTAGCTGGCAAGTCAGCTTCGCCTTTAGAAAAAGGAGCGTGCCAATGGCAGACATGGCATTTCGATGTTGCATACAAGTTGACAGTTCAGAGCCACATTGTGTCAAAACCTCGTGCATGTTGGCAACATGATGTTGCCAGTGTTCATCAGTCCAATGCCTGATGCCTGATCAGGACATGAACTGGGCTAGAATCCCTCCAATATCCTAGAGGGAAACCGTTGACGGGCCCTCTGAAACGTGTGACACGCACCTGACCGCACTGCGTCTCGACTACGGGAGACTCTGCTGAGCCCACGTTGTCTGGAGCAGGGCTCGCGCATGGTAAGAATCGAGATGTCATCTGCATTAGAACGGACAGAACCCAGGTGTCAACTCAACCTGCCTGAGTTGTGTACATATGTGACTTCAGCTTGCGGGTAATGTGCATCGTACCATCTGCGACTGGACTCGTTCAGTATTTGCTTCAGGCCAAACGGGGGCAGGTGTTCCGGCTGGCATGATTTGTGGAAGGTGCTGATCCACATCAGGTGTGCCAAGCTGGATCACGCATACTGAGGTAGAGGTTGTTCATTTATACAAACCGCTTTGCGCATGCTGGATTCAAATCTCATCATGTCAGCATTCGATGCCTGCAGGTGCTGCTCATCAGTGCAGTTGCACCAGACAAGCTCCCCTGCAGCAATAAAAGCACTGCAACGTCAAGCATGACTCTTGCAGATGTACTGTACTCTGCTCCTGGGCTGCTTGAGTCGATGGCGCCAGGCTCTCTAATAGTGCTTCTCAACACATGCAGACAAGTCCGTGAGACCCTTCAGGAGATCATCACTAGCATCCGTCTTCCCTCCTCTTCCACTAATCAGCTCGTCAACTGTCAATTGCTTGCCCACGGTCATTGGCCCAACCTGCAGCACCTGTCCCTCATGCACCTCCAATTGGACACAGCATCTGTCACAGAGCTAGCAGCAGCAGATTGGCCAAAGCTGCAATGCTTGAACATGAGCGGCAGCACTCTGGAAGCTGCAACACTCTTACCCCTAATCAGCAACAAATGGCTGCAAATGCGAAGCTTGGACATGTCAAGGTGTTCTGTCGGCTCTGCTGCGCTTGCAGTCTTTGCCTCCTGCAACTGGATCTGTCTGCAGCACATCAATTTGGCAGACACACAGCTTGATGCAGATGCTGTGGCAGTTCTGGTCAAGGCACAATGGCCAATGCTGCTCAGCCTGAATATCAGCCACAATCCGCTGCAGCCACCCTTTACTGCTCATCTAGCCAATGCACGCTGGCCTTTGCTGACAGCTCTAGATCTCAGCATGCCTCCAGGATTCAGGCTAGACACCACAGCTGTGGCCGACCTGCTCAAAGCTGAGTGGCCTCAGCTTGAGTGCTTGCGCTTGCGCTCTGCACTCCAGCCATCACCTGCACTGTCTCTTGCCTCTGGCAACTGGCGTCAGCTCAAGGCATTGCACCTGTGTAACAACAAGTTGGGTGCGGGTGCCATGGCAGATCTGGTCAGCGCCTCGTGGCCATTGCTAGAGCGTCTCACCCTCAGCGCCAACAACCTGGATGCTGAAGCAGTCGGCCATCTGGCCAAGTCCAACTTTCTGTCCCTGACAGATCTGGACCTCAGCAACAACAACCTGGGCGCAGCTGCCATGCAACAGCTTGCAAATGGTAGCTTGTCTCACCAGCTGAAGATCCTCCAGTTGAGCTGCAATGACCTGAATGCCCTTGCCATAGCGCACTTCGTCAGTGCTGACTGGTCTGGGCTACAGAGCTTGCACCTTGTGGGAACTCATCTGGGTGCATCAGCAATTGAGCAGTTGGTCAGGGGTGACTTTGGGTCTCTGCTGTTCCTTGATTTGTCCATGAACAGGCTTGATACGCCAGCGTTAGAGCAGCTCATCAGAAACAGCTGGCCAAAGCTGCAGACCCTCAACCTGGCTTGCAGTCACATGAATGTTGATGGCATCTCACAGCTTGTCAAGGGGAAATGGGCAATGCTGCAAAGCCTGGTGTTGGCTGGCAACAATCTTGACTGTCTCGCTCTCCAGCAGCTAGTCAAGGGTGCTTGGCCTCAGCTGCAGAGGCTGGACCTGAATTACAACTGTATCAGTACAGCAGACATTGCCTCTCTAGGCAATAGCACTGAGGCCCTTGTTTGTCTTGGGGAGAACTGCTTTGATCCACCTGTGAGGCTGTTTAGAAGGCGTTGGTCATACCTGCAGGCTGTCATCCTTGGCAACCGCCAGTCATAGCAACCAGTGCCATGTATTTTCTATGTGTACATTGTGATTTTGTACATAATTATGTATTCTGACCCTCAGCTGTTGCTTCTGCCACATTGGCTTCTCTGTGTGTGAGTTCTTTTCGTGTAACTTCTGTCTCTGAATCAGCAGTCTGTCAGGCTTTTTTGGTTAGAAGAAGCCTTGATTGCTTTATCAGATGTGTGCCATGTAGCTTTGTATTTATGTGGATTCACGGTGAATTAACACACAGTGCATGATCAGTACAGCATGATCAGACCTGCATGATGCTGTTTGGTCAATGTGCAAACTCTTTCTGTTCACACCTAAGCAATAACGCTCATTTACCAACATTGAATAACTCTCTTTTACTACTAGTTGATTTGGCACTCACAGATTTTTGCTCCTTTGTTTAGGATGTAGCATGCGCCACTTGAAACTCCTTAGCCCTTGCCATATTGAGTACATGCAAATGCGTTGAAGATTAGATCAATATAGTGTTCTGATGACATGATGTTTCACATGAAAGTAATAGACCTGTACATGTCGAAGCAACCAATTTCTTTTCAACTTTGTATCAACATCATGAACGAAGCACCTGGTGCACTTATTATGCCACCATTAAGACAACTATACACATGTCTGGCTGCAACTGGCCACACATTGCATATAAGAAAATTGCACCAAAAATAGCCTTGTGTGTCGTTTTCTACATTGCACATTGAAAGTTGATATCTGCTGAACAGCTGATGGACTTGAATGCGCAGACCTGCTTGCCTTTTGAGCATGAACATCTATGCCCGCAAAACAAGGAACAATGCCCTAGCAGAACCTCTCAGGCTTGTGACGTCTCAAGCATTACTTTGGAGTTCCTGCCTTGTCTGACTGCTCCTTCAAGGCATGTTGCAGATCCTCAAAGGTCACTGTTGCCGAGCCTCTACGGGCAGGTTGTTGCTGTGATGCATGTGGGGCCCAGCCTGTCATATACAACACCTGCAGATCACTCAGGTGTGAATATGCAATCAACTTTACAAACTTGCTGACCTTGGTGGAGTCACCATGTAGCATTCTGACAGCAGGAGTCATGGACCATGCACAGCACAGCAGCTTTCCTGGCACACTTGCATTTTGCAGCAGTCACTGATCTGTACTCATGCTCAAAGCGCATGTGTTCGCATGATGGCTGCAGATGCAGCCCAGAACCATGTGCTATGCAAGCTTAGGGCTACAAACATTCACATTCTTCAATGAAGGGGCGCTGCATTCATGAGGATTCCAAACACTCATGAGTAAACACTCACGACTTCTACAGTTACGCGCCTGGAAGGTGGCAGGAAGGGTGCTGGAGTCCTGATCTTCAAAGCGCTCCTTGTAAATAGCTGCAGCGCGCTGGGCAGTGGCTTTGCGCATCAAAGGCTGTTTAGTCCTGACAGCATTGCTTTCCCCGAGGGCCCTGCATCAAGATGAGTGGTGTTGAGCTGCTGCCAAACAGTCTTGTGTCTGAGGAAAATGCTTTTCGACTATGCCACCTTGCTGTGGGTAGCTGAGTAATATGAGTTACCATGCATTACCGAAGTATCAGTGTAGGTAGCTGGAACAACATGAGGTTTGCATGCAACACCAAAGCAACATTGAAGGTAACTGCAACAGCAGGCATTGCCAAAGCAACACCTTGGATAGCCAAAACAACATGAGTTACCGTTACCGGGCCTCACCAAAGCAACAATCAATGGCAGTTGTCTGTTATTTATGGGTTACTTACATATCAACACTTGGTATGAGACAACATCAGGAATGACCAAGTTTGCAAAAATGTGCCTCTCAGATGCGGTCTGCAGCATAAATGGAGTTTTGAGGTAGGGTTTAGGGTTTAGGCAGTGTTGCATGCTGACCTGAGGTGGTTGACAACACCCTGAAAGTCCTTGTAGTGAATAGTGATGTCATCTACATCCACTGCAGGGATGTTGAAGCCGCCGACGGTTAGCAGGCTTCCACAGTCACGCACCTGCAACCATACACGAAAAAGAATTAGGCAGCTGACTATGACAACAAGTAGTCATACATCAGTAACAGATACAGTAGTCCTGGGGTGACAGAGCAAGGGATGCACTGCATGACAAGGCACAGGGAGGCACACATCAAACTGCTGTGCGACGTATATCCTCATGACAGTGAGTAATGAGATCACTGTGTGCTAAGTCCTACTACATCCATGGTAAGCCAAAACCTGGCGTCAAGGCTCCCATCTGGGAACATCATAGAGGCAGAGGATATTGCATGAGGGTATAGCAATGTTTGCATGCATTGGTGTCTCGCCTGTGCCAAAGGTGAGACACGCTGAGACACGCCGCCCTGTAGTTCCTCTTCTGCTAAGTTGCAGGAGACCCTAAGCTCATGCAGGGTGTCTCCACCAAACATTGCTGCCAGAAACAGCCCATCTGGTTTCAACGCTCTGCGACACTGCTGTAGCATACCCTGCACCAAAGGTGACGGGACCTTGTGTTTAATACAAACAATGTGCACATGATGGCACATCCCACCAACGGCATACACAACAATCAACCGCTTGACATTTGCCTGCTTGACTGTTAGGGTATGTCAGGGTTGTTGACCATTAGCACAGGGATTAGACGGGCTTGTGGGGTCACTAGTAGCACCTCACTTGTAACTTGTGAGTGAAGCGTTGTTCAGCGTCCCCTGCTTGTTTCTTTGCATCCATGTTTACAATCAGCTAGCAAAGACTCATGCAGCCGACTAAGATACACGGAGGCCTGTGACTTGTTGAGCTGATCTCTTTGTAGAAAAGAAAAGACTACACCTTTCGGCGTCAATTTAATGAGAAGCCAAGTATTATACCGGGCTGCCCAGGTGATCTCTTTGTATCATTATGCTGTAATACATGAATGCATTGGCAGACGACCAATGACAGATGCAGCTTCTCGATGAATCAAGGTGTATGCAAGTCCTGCTGCTACCCTGCATCACGTTCCTTGCTCACCAGAGCGCAAGGTGCAGGTATGATGAAATTGGTGAGCACAATTGTGAGAGACAGGAAAGAAGCACGAGTGCATGAGTGAGCTCACCGGGAGATCGTTGACCCAATGACAGCTCAGACAGCTCACAATCACTGCAAATCAAGAGCGACTTAGACATGAACGCACCCTGATGGCAGCTGGCCAGAATAGCAGGTGAACAATGATTGTGAGACTGCTGACCTCAAACGAGCATGGGCAAGACCTGTCAACAAACCTTGCATGCATATCAAGCCAAAGAATAAGTGACCTTGTTGACAAGCACAGGTGTCAGATTGGGACCTGGAGCAAACAACCTCCTCTGGTAGGTTCGTGTTGAAAAGCAGATATGCCTTGTACTGACAACTTGATGACTAGCTGCAGAGTGACAGACAAGGCGTTGATTGAAGCTTACAGTCTATGCTGCCAGCCTTGAAGGGCAGAAACTCTTCATCTCCTTCAATGTAGTGCACCTCCGGTCTCTTCTGGGCACTAATTTGGGCTGAAGCCTCTTGTCACATGCAGGCACAGACATACTCACACATGCACCGCATGACTGGTCCAATCATTCTCTCTGACTGTGCACATGAGGTGAGGTTGAAGGTGAGTACTTGAGTAAAGCACTGATGATCATGGTCTCGTGCTGCTTCAGCTGGTAACCGCAAGCACGAAAGACTGCAGCACAAATGCACAACTCATGCAACTGAGAGTTGCCGTACATTCAGTGAGCTTGGCCTGCCAGGTGGTATAGCAGCCTTTGCTATGACGCTTAGGTTGATCAAGCCGTGTTTGACGTCACTTCAACATCACAAGCTGACACATGCGTGGTCGCAAGATGCAGACAACAAACAAGGTGTGCAGCAGCACCTGAGCCATGGCCTGGTCTCTTTGAAGCATGCCTGGGGAGATGTCCATCTGCAGCACCTTTGTGATGCCTGCTCTGCCATTTGACAAGCGTGACGTCACTACATCACCTGCATGAGACTTGCAGGCGTTTCTTGTCTGTATGTTTGCAGCGTGTCATGTGTTTGATTTGCAGCAGCTTGCCATTATACCAGGCAAGCTAGGTATCAGCTCAACGACATACCTGCACCTCCTAATACTGCCACAGTAGGGAATGTGCGCTTGCAATCTTCCAGGCGGTCAAGCAAAGCCTCTGTGACAGCTACCTGCCATTGGTCAAAAGTATGTCTGTGCTCTTTGCAGGACTGAAATATATATGATTGTCATGGTAGCATGAGCCAGTCGAGGAGGTTGCCTTGCGCAAAATTAGCAGGTGTGCAGGCATGCAGGCATAGATGCGTGGTGCAAGTCTGCATACAGATGACCCAACAAGTAGGCACTCACCAACAAGGGATCATCTGCAGTTTGTAGCAACGCAGCACGGTTGCGATGCGCCCTTTTGAGTTGTCTGCAGGCTAGAGATTGCAATGCTTTAGTTAGCCAGCCAACAAGTCTGATCACAGAGGGCTGTTTAATCGCGCTTGCCTGCTGTGTTTCGGCTTTGACACTCTAGAGCCTTCTATCAAGTGCAAGCTATGAACATGCTGCGAAATACCTGTCAAACAAGTCCAAGGACCCAGTCCGGGTACTGTCTCCTACAGCATAAGCGCTGGCGGAGGTGGCGATGTGGCTAGGACAGCTGTTGCCAAAGCCTTTTTGAGCTGGAACATTCGAAAGATAAGCAGACAGGAAACCAGCTGCATGAGAGCGCCGCAAGGCTTGGCGCAACGCGAGCATGCGCGTTGAACGCACGCGACCACGCCGGATGATCCACACCACAAAAAGGTCTGACAAGGTTTATCACGGCCAACACGGTTCTGGTGCAATCGCCTGCCTATGTCTGGAGAAGCTGTGAAGCGCCTGAGCAGTCGAGCAGACAGAATGCGTTGCTTGGTTGACAACGACCCCCAGGAAATTCTCCTTTATATTCACTTAGCCCTGCTAAAGACGTGCTGGGTGTGCCTGGCTCAGCCAGCACACTACAATTGAAGTATCAGCACTTTCACAAGCCAAGCACACCGCTGCACCGCGCCTAAAGCTGCCCGTCGCACGTTGATTTCGTCCAGCGGCAAGGAGATATCACTGCCGACATATCAGCCCCACAGCTTTTGAAATTTCAAGCTTTAAATTTCAAGCTGCCAACGCCTGCAAGATACTGTGTTTCTTTTTTTGGCCTTGTCACTGTGCGAAGGCTCGCACCGATGTATAATTATCAAGGAAGGTTGCGCAGCAGGCGAGCTCGAGATCCTGCCACCGCTGGAGCATCCATGTTTGACATTCTGCACCTGCCTGAGATCATAGGACCTATTCTGCAGAAATTGCCGGCTCCTGACCTTTTGAGGTTTGCCTGCGCTAGCCGAGGCTGCAGAGCAGCGGTGAGCCCGTCGTACGTGCAGCTGTACATCAACAGCAAAGCTTCACTCGAAGCTGTTCAGAGCCTGTACCGCCTGGGTTGTTTGCAGCAGCTGCGGCAGGCACATCTTAAAGCCAGTGTCTCGAACAGTACGACAAGTAGTCACCTAGCTTTGCTGGAAGTTTGCCCACGGCTTCAAGACCTCATACTTGTGTGCGACTACCAGTTTCAGCCTGAATGTGTGTGTCGGACCGACCCCTACATCAGGATGTGGGGCGGCACTTATGATCTGTTTGATCTTGCGTGGGCCATGCCAATCAGGATGCATCGCACACTTATGTACTACCGGGATGCATGCGAATGCTGTGGATGCAAGTGTGGCTGTGAATTCATCCAGCATTCTGATGATGGGAATCTTCTGCACCCAGATAGCCCCACTAGCACCATGACCAGGTGTACATGCCTTGATAGAGTATGGAGCTGGCAGCCAGGGCAGCAACCAGGCATTCGCTTCTTTTGATTCTGTTAGCCAGGTACAATGGTCGTGTGTTGTTATCTGCCTAAAGTCATGTCCTTGTCATGGAACTGCCTTCTGCCTTTGGCTAACAAAGACGCGCTCCAAGATTGGACGCCCTTCGAGTCTGCTTATGTGCTTTGCTGCTAGCTCGAGATTTTGTGTCTAGCTGAAGCTTGATTTGTGCTTGAAGCTACCTTCACAAGATTCACTGAATTGAAGTGGTATGAGTAAGAATTGTGGCTGCCCTGTACTGCTGGTAACTGCAAATTACCGCTGATTTTGCCCGCTCACATGGCTTTTGATAGGAATACAGTCTTCCTTACAAGCTTTTTATCAGACTTTGAGTGGCATGACACTTCTCCAACATGCCAGCTTGCTGAAGCTCTTCTAGAATATGCTGCAGCCTTTGCTGACTGAACTTTGTGTGCTGTCCAGCCACCAGATTGTCACCGGTGCTTTGCCTGTGGTAGGCTGCCTTGTCCGGCACAGCCAACTCTAAAGGGGACATCAAATGAAGACATTTCTCATCTGCAAGTGTCTGCAGCACAATGACCTGCATGCCCCACCAAAGCTTAGCAACTCAATTCATGCTCAAGCAGTCCAGTGTAAAGAGTCTAATTGCAAGATCTGCATGCCTACTGTATGCGTTTTCGTCCTGCATGTCCTGAGCCATGGTGTGGACCATGGTTGTCAGACTGCGCTTGGCTGCTTTTAGGGCATTGCACAGAAACAATGCAGCACCTAGAGTGTTACCAACAACTGGAATTGGACTTGAGTGTCATACCTGGACCTCACAGGAACTGCAGCAACTGAGCAAAGGAGACAGCGCCAGAGCAAATAAAGGGTCTCCATAGGATACAGCTGCAAAGTGCTCTGTCCACTTTTGCGCATTATCTGGAGAAATGCTGGATAGATCAGGTTGCTTTCGGTACCATCTGCAAGCAACAATTTTCAGAAGCTGTGAAATAGATGGTATGCATCATTATCGCAGTGTACCCTGCACTGTCTCATTATGCATGGTTCACATTGCTTCAACATGTGCTGCTGCCACCACTGTCGTATTGCTTGTAGGAGAATGGAACGTTGTGTAGACCACACAAGGCATGAAGGCAGAGCAGCCATATACAATGCATTTCAAAGCCCAGACTGAAAAAACACAGGGATGATGAAATCAATTGCTCTGCCTGGCTTTGGTGATATAGCATTGCACACAAATTATTACAAAGGCTGCCTCAGAAAGGCGTGTGGACATCACCTGTGCATCAGGGCAGCCATGGTCCATCTGACTATGGGGTGGAACCATAGCTCTTCTTCAGAGCCAGCATTGGCAGCTGCCTGGTTGCTGAACACCAGCTCCATCACACGCCGCAGGTTGACTCCTGCACAAGGTGCTCACCTCAGGGGTGTGCAAGTCGTAACCATCCGGCAAGTCACATGCCTATGTCAAGTCACACCAAAGAAAAGTGACATGCTCAAAGTACAGAAAAATATCTGTTCTTGGCATGTCAACCTGAGTCCGCATTGACTACAAAAGAAAAGGTCTGTGCATCACTTTCATTTGCATCTATGCACAAAACCTAAACTTCACAATTTGAGGTGACTGCAGATCTGTGTACTTTTACACCTTGAACACCGGGTCTGGCTGGAAGCAGCATCTTGACTGTTCTCTTCTAAGTGAAATCACATGGCAGTACAGAAAACACCGCAACACTTTTGCAAACGCAGCACCTGTTGAAGCATCATCAAAGTTGTCTAAAGCTGATGTTTCCTCAAGACCAAGCTGCAGCAGCAGTGCGCAGCCGACTGACAAGGCTGCTGAGTCATCAGCCGTATCAGCAGCTTCTGTAGCAGCTTTTGGACTTGAGCCCTGCTCAGCCTGTGCTTCATCTTCTTCTGGAATAGGATCCAGAGGGTGGTTGGATTTGACCCCAGATGGTGCAGGGGTAGTGGTCGGTGGGGGCGGGGTGGGGTGGGTGATCTCCATCAGAAGATAACCATCAGGCAGAGGCAGACGAGAGCCTGCAGATATAGCTTCACTGTTGAGAAGCCACACCAAGCAAGGGCAGAAGTTGATGCTCTGGCCCTTCATCCTTCTGTAGTTTGATGCACAGGAAATTGTCAGCCTGTTTTTAGGCCAAAAGCAGCTGGCGCCTGATTGACACCTTGAGAGCACATGGATCAGCAGATTAGAGCTTAGCAGACCAGGGCACTACTGCTGTGATTGCTAGTCACTCAAACCCACGGCATTGTGTCACACTGTTATGCCTTATGGTAAAGCTTACTTTATAGGCCTTCAGAGCTGACCCCTCGACGACGCCCCTTGTTTTTGGGTGAAAGGCGACAATGACAAAACCAGAGATGAGACTGCATCCATGCCAGAAGAAAACAGCTGATTCATGAAATGCCCTTGGCAGACTGCAGTTTCTGAGCTTACCAGCTGGCTGAAGAAGAAGCGGTCCAGTCTGTTGCATTGCACGCAGTGCCCCACCAGAAGAACGGGCATCAGCAGAGGGGCCTGCAGGGACCAGCCCTAGCCAGGCTGCGCTATAGCCCTGAAGCAGACGCTGACAACAGGCTGCGTCATCAGGCAGAGGCTCAAGTGGGAATTGCAAGTCTGCTGCGTCCTGCTGTTGCTGCAGCTTCTGCCATGGCTGCCGCCGCTGCTGCTGCTGCTGCTGCTGCTGCTGCTGCTGCTGAGGTGACTGACCATCATTGGCTGCTGACTCCTGTTGGGCCAGATCCCTGCCCGGGCTTGCTTCAGCAGCAGCTTGGCTGCTGCACATGCTTTGCACGCTTTGTTCTTGATTGGGAGTAGCAAGCCTGCTGTGCATGCTTTGCTGGCTGCTGTTCCCAGGCTGTTCTGATGACTTATCACGAATGCTGAGCATCTGTTTGAAAGTCACTCCAGCAGCAGCAAGTGCTAAGGAGCTGCCGCTGTCTTTGAAATTTTGAAGCGCCTGACAGGCAGCTGCCAGCACTGGGCCTAACAGGGCTTTCTGAAATGCACTGCTAAGAGCCCTGAGGGCCAACGCTTCCGCCCCTGGTGGCAAGATTGCTGGCAAAGCCAGGGCTGTCTGAAAAGCTTGCTGGGCATCACCTGCCATAAGGCTTGACACTGCAGCAGCACAAGACCTTAATCAACAGAACGAATAGTACTTGAGGCCAGCACAACCAAGGTCCCAGTCACTGGCTTGTGTGTACTTGGTATGCACAACCAGGCATCACACTCACCCATACTTTTGTTTCAGTCAATGTTTTTTAATTATGAATAAAGCACAAATCACTTTTATTTCCAGCTCAGCGTTGCTGTTGAGAAAACCTGTGTGACACCAATTTTTTAAGTGATTGTAAGTTCCTTCTCTGCAGTGAAACATTGGTATGAGGCATGTGCACAAGGGGGCCTCCCCATGACATAATTGCACATGGGTTGGATCTGGTCACAGCCTTCACTCCAGGACTAGCGTTGCTGTTGGAAGATCCAACACCCACTTCCTGCAGTGCTGCCCAGCCACCAGGCTGTGACCTGGTACCAAGATGTGCCAAAGGCAAACAAGGTTGTGCATACAGCACGCACAAATTCCTTGCTTTGCTCAGCATGGCACATCAGCAGCGATGTCCTCCTATCAGGTATTGCCAACGCTTTCTAGTCACCACCACAATGGCAGCACTGTCTCGTCACCACCATCTTTTGAGCAGCGTACAGTCAGCAGGCAGAGGGCAGCATTCTTGACAATTCAGTAGGCTTGCAGCCAATGCGCACAGAATGGAACACAAGCTCCCTCTCACCATCAATGTGCTCAAGGGCATGTAGCAGCAGCTTAGACTGGGGCATCTGCTGCTGGAACCAAGTAGCTGTCCAGGGCTGAATCTCTACTAGCCCTGCCTGAGCTGTGTGGTTAGTCAACACCTGCAGCAACGGGCTGTATCAGCTTCAGCATGCTGCTTGGGGGGAGGAGGGGGGATGCTGTCAAGAGTCAAGTAATGATTCACGTGACATACCAAAGGCAGCATGTACTTCAGCTGAAGAATGCTGTAAGTTGTATGCAAAATTTAGGGGAGGTTTTGCAGCGTACCAAATTGAACTTCTGACCAAAACAAATGCTGATGATTGCAAGGCTGTGATGATGACAGCTGCAGTGCAAAGCAGGCATCTTTACCTGACCAGATAAGGCATTGACAATGTCTGCATTCAGCAAGTTCAGAGTCTGTGCATCTAGGGCTTTGTGCTGCGCTAGGGTTCGGCCTAAACAAGCCACTGCTAGCAGCAGCTCGCATGCACCAGCTGAGCTCTGAGAGCCGAGCAGATGACAAGCTGAGCTCTGAGATACTGGCAGTGCTTCAGCAGCTGAGCCTTGGGGAGTTGAGTTTTGGTGCTGTTTCTGGGAGTCTGAGTCAGAAGTGGCTGAGCATTGAGCCACTGAAGTTTGAGGAGCTGAGCACTGAGCCAGCACACTGAGTAACTGTGGTGAAGCAGCATCTCTGGGCAGTATGCTCGAGTCCAGCAGTGCTTTGCTGATACTGCTTATGTCCCCTGGAGCCTGGCGAGCAGTCACATGGGCTTCCAGGAAACTCAGCACAGCAGCTAGGGCACTGCAGAATATCTCAGGGGCTTTGCCAACAGCCCTTCTGGAGGCGCCCTCCACTGCATCTCCTCTCGGCAGCATTTGCAGAACATGAGGCTGCAACCATTCCAGTGCATCATTGACCAGAGCTGTAGCTGACCCAGGACTGAGCATGGCTTTGTCGGGCTGCCTGTACATTCATCACAAACGGGTGTGTCAGCAAGCAAAGCTGCCGATCCTACTGCTGCACTGCAGAAGGCATGCATTGTCTGTCTGGAAAGGGCTCAACGGGCGTCCCAAAGGTGTTTGCAATGAAATCTGGGGATCTGTAGGGGTAGCTGTTGCCAGCTAGGGATGCACAGCTTGGATGCAGACACACAGACACCAGAAGACACAAGCTGTGAAGTGTTCTTACTATGCAAATGGGATGTTACAGTTGATGGTGCATGTCGCAAGCATAGCATCAACTACAAGCAATGATGACCAGAAGCTGCTTAGTCAGATTACCTGTTGGCATGACGTACAAGGCTGCCAAGCAGCAAAAATGCTTGACAGCTGGCTTGCAATTGCACCTTGTGCAACAGTGCTGCCTTGCTTGCCATGGCCCTGCTGCCATGTGGCACCCCCATATGGCCATCCATGTGATCGCTGATGTGATCATCATCATCTGTGCGGTTGGGTGTAGGTGGGGTAGAAGAGGGGGGGCTGAACAGGCGGCAGATGGCAGCATATGCATCGTCCAGGTGCATGAAGGGTTCATTGTGATCAGCACGCAAGCGCCAGACATGCAAGGCCTCCACCTGGGGTCAAAAAACAGTCACTGCAGATTCATATTGCTGTGCAGACTTTCCAGTTGGCAAATGCAGGTGGTGCTAGTTCATATTGTCCATATGTATGTATGTAGATATGTACGTATGGGAAGAACGCACATAATTTGGTCATGCCACTGTGTATTGTGTCGCTGCTAATGAGGTCAAGGGCAGGTGGCCGCCAAACTGCAACTGCCCTTCCTTGAGATAGTCAGATTGGTTTGGTGGGTTGTTGTGCACAAGCTGTGTGTATAGGAGATACATGTTTGTAAGCTGTGCACATGAGATATACATACGTGTATGCATACGCATACGTATATCTACCTCATGTATTAATATATACAATATGCACAAGCTGTGTGTTTGGTGTGTTGCAGGAAAAGTGGGGAAAAGTGGGATGACTGAGGTGTCACCTGTAGATTCAAATGCTGCAGCTGATCCCTTATACTCAAGCTGGTGGTGGTGCCCACAGCTAGGGCCCGTTGAGCATGCATCAACATCCCTGTGATGAGAGACAGGCAAGCTCATCACCAAATCACAGCATGTGTTACACAGTGCATGGTTGCAAGAGGCATGACTGCGAGTTGTGAGCAACGAACCACCACCAGAGACGAGTCCACAACGCAACACAACTTGTCACGATGTGGATGATGTCACTCATCCCTCAGGTGAAGTGCCTATGCTGGTGCATCAAACAGTCAACGGCATTCTCCGTGCACCAGCCTTGGCGCACATTGGGAGCCATCAAGCATGGTGTAAACAAGTTGTTTTAGGGCAGATCTGGACATACATTTGCATGTACTCAAGTAGACAGCCACCTGGACTGAGCCTCCTTTTGCATAGTGTAAAGTGGACTACCTGACGACATCACGGCGGCGAACAACTGAGAATCAGAAGACGCGAGCATTCTGACTATGCTTAGGGCGCTCCCTGACACCTCTGCTGCCCTGTCCAATGGAAGGCTGCCAGTTGGCACCTGGAGAAGCCCCTGCAGGGCCTTCTGCATGCCAGGGCACTGCCACACAGCCCTGGCTGCATCAGCCCCAGCCCTGATGTACGACTGCAGAATGACTAGAAGGGGAGTAGTAGCTGAAAGGGCAGCTGGGGACCTGAGCAGGAAGCTGATGCGCTCCAGAACCTGCAGCACTGCATTTTTACAAAACCAAGAAAACAGACCTGCCATTGCGTTGTCCAAATGGGAGTATTCTACCATGTCATGTGAATGCAGAGTACGCGGCAGTGTGGTGTAAATGCATGGCAGACATCAGTCACACATGAACACAGAAGACACCAGACGCTGCCATCAAAGTCAAATGGCGCACAGCAAAGCTGGCTTTTTTTGGGTCTGTATCACACAACGCAAAAAACTGGTAACACCTTGCATGCTTGTTTTGCCTAGCAGGGGGATGGCTTGCCAAAGCATAGCGGCCTCTTAGTCAAAGGAAGCACAGATGCAAGCTCCCGCCACAAACAACATTGGAACCATGACCATCAACTCTGAACATTTAGTACTTAGCGTGTAGAAATCCCAATGATTGTCTGATGACTCCACTGATGAGGCCCAAAGACATGAACGTACCATTGATTAACTGATTCATTACCAACCTGTCAGGCCATTAGCTACAACTCACCCGGCAGAACAATGAGAAACGCTCTAGTCTGACCTAACATTGCATGTGTTGATACCGTCTAACAGGCTTGTGCTCTCAACCACTGTTAGCACGTTCAAAGTACAGAAAAGAGCATTGTCCAGAGAGAAGTGTACCTGCATGCCCAGCAGGCCTATCAGGGGATCCACTGTGGCCACTCTACCATCATCTGGGGGCTGTTCCTCAACCAGCCCTGGCCCTGGGGGTTCAGGGCCATCCCTGTCAACAGGGGTGCTCACCCATGCCCCCACTGGATGAGGCCTCGCACAGTATCTCCACGGCACAGACGGACAACCTGCAGGGTGGGTGGGTAATTCAGCTCAGTGCACCGTGATGTGCTTTGTGTTGCATTTCCATATTGCAGAACATGTGGAAGCCCATGTACCAATTGGATGGGGCATGGAATGGTATCTCCAAGGCACAGCCGGAGAGTTGACTGTTACAGGCAGGGCACTTTCAGGTAAGTTTGCTCCCCTGTTGTTTACTGGATTGGGGGTTGGATGTGAGAGGAACAAAAAGCTCCTGCAGCTATACTACAGCCTTCATTGCAGCCATTGATGGGATGACCACTCAAGTTTGTGTTTTCTGCTTTCAAAATGAACTGCACACTAACCAGCTTTTCTTTACTGGTGCATTTGGTACCACCAACCACAATACAAGTTTTTTACCTTGCTTGCATGTGTGGTGCACATGTGCTGATCTGCCGTGCACTCGAATGACAACAGCTTGACAGAAATGCAGCATGTTGGTCAAACATAGGAAATTTGGCA
>JAABUO010001394.1_pt1 | contig 31977 bp, 30 predicted proteins | sample 5559291 | NCBI WGS metagenome assembly JAABUO01 (sample SAMN10711878, study PRJNA513372) | rock metagenome | isolation source: Antarctica rocks | place: Antarctica: Victoria Land, Finger Mt sud | reverse complement strand
CATGGGAGGGGCCGTGTTTCCAGCCTTTTTCCAGGGCGGCGCGTTCCTCTTCGGTCAGTTCGATTGCCTTGATTTTAGCCATAAGGCTATTATAGCATAGTTTAACCTATTTATGAACAATTACTTAAACGGCATCATCTTCGCCTTCGCCAAAACTGGCAGCAGCTCTTGACAGCGAGTAGCGCGTCGCGTCGCGTAGATCTTCCTCGCTCCACTTTTCACTATAATCCACGACCGCTTCCGCAGGGAAATCCGTCAGAATCAAGGCCGCTAGTTGCAACCGCTCCGATGCTGATAAAGGCTTGACCGTTTCTTGATAAATTTGGCTGACACTCATCGGTAAACCCTCCTGTTGGGCGTCATTATACCCACAATTTCATCAAGTAGGCTATCGTGCGGCGACCGTCGCCTGCGCCTGCCCCTTCGCCTTCTGCAAGCGCCGCCCGAACTCTTGCACATCCAGACGCCCCGTGACGCGCAGCGGCTTGATTTCTTTACCGGAGGGGTCCAAGATCACGATGGTCGGCAGGCTGCCGAAGCCGTACTGCTTTTGCAGGGCGACGCTGGCCGGGCTGCCCCACTGGGTCAGGTCAGCCCGCAGGGTCACGAAGTCGCGGGCGAGGGTGGGGGCGACGGCGGGGCTGTCGAACACGTCATGCTCGATCTCTTTGCAGTTGACGCACCAGTCAGCGGTGAAGTCAATAATAATCGGCTTGCTCCCCTGCGTCGCGGAGGCGACCACCTGTGGGCTGTACGCGGCCCAAGCCGGTATCGCAGGGGCAGCCGAGGCCAGCCGTGACTTCGCTAGAAAGTGCGTGAAGCCGGGGGCATCCGTGATCGTTCCAGCATATTGGTCTACCACGGCCCCCGTCTGCGGGTTGACCACGCCGTACAGCGGCAGCGCCACATCCCCGAACTTCGCGAGTTGAAGCTGCTGGTTTGGCACATCGCCGGGCCGGTCCGTATAAAGCTGCACTCGGACGTACCGGGATAGTTCCCCGCGCACATCGCCGCGCGGGAAGACGTTCTTCTCGTTCCAGCGGCAGTTGGTGCAGGTGACGCCCGTGAAGTCCACGAACAGCGGCTTGCCCTCCGCCTTTGCCTGGGCCAGCGCCGCGTTGTAGTCCGTCAGCCAGGGCAGCCCGTCTTCCGCACCGCTCCCCGCCCCGCCGTAGCCCGATGGTGGCAGGAACGCATTCAGCAGCGCGACTTGCCGGCCCGCCAGCCCCCAGAAGCAATACAGAGCGAGCGCAAAAAACAGGCCCGCGAAGGCGGCGCGCGGCGCGGGAACGCGCGTGCCCGGTTTCTCCGTTTCGGCCACGACGCCGAAACGCAGCGTTCCCCAGAGATACAGCGCGGCGCAGACAAAAATCACGGCCCAGGCCGCCAGCAGAACCGGCTGCGTCAGCAGTCGCCACTGCCAAACCTGGTCGGCATTGGACAAAAACTTCAGCGCGGCAGCCAGTTCGACGAAGCCCAGCGCTGCCTTGACCCGCGCCAGCCAGACGCCGCCTTTGGGGATGCGCGCGATCCACTGCGGGAAAGCGGCGAAGACCAAAAACGGCGAGACGAAGGCCAGCGCAAAGACCAATGTTCCCAGCAGGGGCCGGAACCGCTCGCCCCCGGCGGCGGCCACGAGCAGCGTCCCGACAAAGGGCGCGGTGCAGGTGAAGGAGGCGAGGACGAAGGTAACGCCCAGCAGCACCAGCCCCAATGTGCCCCCATGCCGCCGCCCCGCCGCCTGCAAGGCCGTCAGGTTGGCCGGCAGCGTCAGTTGGATCGTCTCAAAGAACGACAGCGCGAAGACGACGAAGACGACGAAGATGCCCAGGTTGACGTATGGGTTCGCGGCGACCTTGTTGATGCCCGTCGCCCCGACCGTGGCCGTGACGATGCCCCCCAGCGCCACATAAAGCGCGACGATGCCCAGCGCGTAGCCGCCGGACAGACGCACCAGCTTTCCCCTGTCGCCACCCGCCTGCTTGACGAAGTTGGTCAGCGTGATGGGAATGAGCGGGAAGACGCAGGGCGTGATGAGCGCCAGAAGACCCGCGCCCAGCGCGGCGAGCAGGAACACCGAAAGCCCCCCGGCCCCCATTTTTCGTGCTGTAGGGGCGCTGCTTGCCGCGCCCTCTTCCGTTGCATTTCCGGCTCCCCCAGAATTGGGGGCGGGGGGGGCGTACTCCGGCCGCACCGCGCCCGGCACGACTTGGAGCGAAATCGGCAGAGCCGCATCGGTCGGCGGCAGGCAAACGTGGTCATTGCAGGTCTGGTAATGGAGCGAAACCGAAGTCGCGGCGGCTCCAGCGAGGCGAAACTGCCGCCGGAACGTCGCCGTCCCCTCGTGGTAGGCGACCTGCGTCTGGAAATTCGGGTCGAACTTCTGGATCGGCGCGTCTTCGGTCGTCGGACCGACAGGTTCTGCGCCCTGCCAAGTGGAGATCGCCGTCGTCGCCGGGCCGGTGGCGGCGGGAACGACCGAATAGATGTGCCAGCCGGGGTCCACACTCGCCTTGACCGTCACCGTCACCACTTCCCCGACACGCGCCGGGGAAGGGCGAACGGACGCCGCGAAGTGGACCGGCGTCGGCGTCCCCGCCCGCGCTGTCGTCATGAGCAGCATCAGCAGCAGGCTGAAAAGGCCGCGCAGAGTGGTTCTCACTTAATCGTCACCGCCGCCCGCACCTGCGCCGAGGCCGGCGGGTAGCACGATTTGGCGTCACAACCCTGGAACGAGACCGTGCCGGTCAGCGCCGCCCGGCCCGGATGTGCAGTCTTCGCCACGGTGAAGGGGACCGAGATGACGGCCTTACCCGTGTAAACCAGCAGCGGCTTGGGCGCATAAGACAGCTTCATCGCCTTGGGGGTCGGGTAGACCGCCGGGCCGAACGTGATGCCGGGCGTCTTCTGGCCCGCGAACACGGTCGCGATGTAGGCTGGGTCGTTCGGCGCGTGGGCGTTGATGTGGTACTGCGGCCCCACGGCCACCGTCACCCGCAGGACTCCCTTGCCGCCGGGCGCGACGGTCGCGGGTTTGGCCGTGGCCGTCACCGTTGCCACCTTCGGCCCGCCGAACTGGGCGTGGGCCGGGACGAGCAGGGTCAGCCCTGCGAGGCAGAGGGATGGAAGCATCTTGATCGCGTTGTTCATGCTTGTATAAACCGTTGGGGGACAGCGTTAAGTTCCGTAGGCGGCCCAGTGAAACATTTCGCTGCCTGCGGCGTAACATCCTTGAATGCTCAGGCAGGCAAGGGAGCCGAAATCAGTAAGTAACCGCTCCCTAAAGGAAGCGGCTTTGCCACTCACCCGGAGGCGGCGACAATAGCGCAACTTACAGATGCGCCGTACTCACAATCGTTCTTGGGCAAGCCCTGGGCCGATTGAGTCATAACCCTTTCTCTGGCAAGCCAGAGAAACCGAAACGTCCTGAGATTTTACGCGACGAGACGTTTGAATCGCCGCAACCTGTTATCTCAATTTTCAAGGTGGCTGTTTGGTGATAAATCACTTGGAAACCGTTGGCTCACTGTTTAGTGAGTGCCTTACAGCCGCATTTATTTTACCCGTTTACGGGTGCTTTAAATCTTTCTATTACACACAAAGAAAGGACGGGGGGAGCCTTCGGCAGAAAGGGTAGCATTCCTCTATCGCCTAAAGGCGGCAGTCTCCTGCTACGATTTTATGACTATTGGAGACATACTGGCGGTGATCGCCGCCGTCCTGCTCGTCGGCGCGTCGTGGGCGGCCACGATTTTGATGATCGCTCTGGCGTTCCCGACGCGGATCGCTGCGGCGCAGGCCAAGCTGATCGGGGCACCCGGCGCTTGCCTGGCGCGCGGATTTGCGACGCTGCTGGTCTGCGGCCTCCTGGCAATCGCGCTGTCCAAAGCGGCGGCGGGACCGGCGCGTCTCCTGGCGCTGCTCCTCCTGGGCGGCCTGGGAGTCGTTGCGGCGCTCGGCAGCGCCGCGATTGTCCGGCTCCTCAGCGCACGGATTGATGCACTGGGATCGCCCATGACGCCGTTCGCCAGCCTCACGCGCGCCTCGGTCTTGTATGTTGCGGCGGGCTTCCTGCCCGTCATCGGCTGGGCCGCCGTCCTGCCCGCCGCGCTGCTGCTGTCCGTGGGCAGCGGCGTCGCCGTATTGTTCCGGGCCAAGCCCCAAGCGCGCCCCGCCCCGCCCCTGCCAGCGCCTGTCATGGACACGCTGGAGACGGCGGCATGAACACGCGCCGTCAAATCTTGGGGCTGGGGGCCGTTTCGCTTGCTGCTGGATTGCTGACCGGGTGTGAGAGCCTGGAGCAGCGGCTGACCGGGGAGGCGCTGCCTGCCGACGCCCTGCCGCCCGCGCTGCCCGTGCAATTGCCCGTCCTGCGCCTGCTGAACCGCGCGGCCTACGGCCCGCGCCCCGGCGACGTGGCGCGCGTTGCCCGCCTCGGCGCGGCGGCCTACATCGAAGAGCAGCTGGCCCCGGATGTGCTCGACGAAGAGCCGGTCCTGACCTGGCGGCTGCGCGCCCTGGCGGACACCCTGGACCCTGACACGGGCCTGCTGTTCGACGAGGACGACAAGCGGCTGGTCGCGGCCCTCCGCCAGTCCGCGATCCTGCGCGCGGTCTATAGTCGGCGGCAGCTCCAGGAGCGGATGGTCGAGTTCTGGACAAACCACTTCAACATCTATGCGTTCAAGGGCCAGGGACCGCAGCTTAAGGTCGTGGACGACGGGGAAACGATCCGGGCGCACGCCCTGGGCAAGTTCCGCGACCTGCTCGGCGCGTCGGCCCGGTCTGCCGCCATGCTCGGCTACCTCGACAATACCGCCAACCGCAAAGGCGTCCCGAACGAGAACTACGCCCGCGAGCTGATGGAGCTGCACACGCTGGGCGTCCACGGCGGCTACACGCAGCGGGACGTGAAAGAAGTCGCGCGCTGCCTGACCGGCTGGACCGTCGAAAAGCACTGGCGCCGGGGCCGCTTCCGGTTCGACAAAGACGCCCACGACGACGGCGTCAAGCATGTTTTGGGCGTCACGCTCCCGGCCGGAGGCGGCGCCCAGGACGGCGAGCGCGTTCTGGACATCGTCGCCGCCCACCCCGCCACCGCGCGGCACTTGGCGCGCAAACTGTGCCTGCATTTCCTGGGCGAAGCGCCGGAGCCTCTGATAAGCCGTCTCGCGTCCGTCTACGGTCAGACCGGCGGCGACATCAAATCGGTCCTGCGCCCTTTGCTCCTGTCACCGGAACTGCTCCGTGCGCCGCCCATTTTGAAACGCCCCTTTGACTATACCGTCAGCGCCCTGCGCGCCTTCAACGTGGACACGGACGGCGGCGCGGGCGTGCAGCGGCACCTGGAAAAGATGGGGCAGCCCCTGTTCGCCTGGCCGATGCCGGACGGCTTCCCCGAGGGGACGCGGGCCTGGACCGGCGCGCTGATCCCGCGCTGGAACTTCGCGCTGGCCCTGGCCGGCAAGAAGGTCGAGAACACGACCCTGGACACGGCGGCGCTGGCCGCAGCGGGCCGCAAAGCAAGCCTCAGCCCGCAGGACACGCTGCTGGAACTGGCCTTCGGCGCGCGGGCCGACGACCCGGCGCTGGCTGGCCTGCGCGCCTGCGGCCACGCTTACCCGGAGGCACACGAATGGGCGGCGGTTGTCCTGATGTCGCCTGCCTTTCAGTGGCGATAGGTCTTCCGAGAAACACACCATGCAAACGACACGACGAGGATTATTCGCCCTGGGCGCGCTGTCCGCATTGGGCTGGGGGGCGGGGACGCGCAGCGCCTTGGGCGGCGTGACGGTCAGCCCACGCCGGCAGGGGACGGCGGGCGACACGCTGGTTTCGATCTTCCTGCGCGGCGGCGTGGACGGCCTCAGTGTCATCGTCCCGCACGGCGACGACGATTATTATCGTAACCGGCCTGTCCTCGCGCTCGCGCGGCCCAGCAATGGCAAGACCAAAGCGAAGGATCGCGTCCTGGACATTGACGGCTATTTCGGCCTCCATCCCGCCCTCGCGCCCTTACTTCCCCTTCACGCGGCGGGGCAGATGGCGATGGTTCATGCCTGCGGCTCGGATGACCAGACGCTGTCGCACTTCGAGGCGATGGCGACGATGGAGCGCGGCGTCGCGCGGGACACCGGCCCCGCTTCGGGTTGGCTGGCGCGGCACCTGGAAACCGCCCCCTGGAACAACCCCTCGCCGCTGCGCGCGGTCGCCCTAGGCAGCCTGCTGCCGCAGTCGCTGCGCGGCGCGAGCCAGGCGACTGCCCTGGAAAGTGTCGCCGATCTGCGCCTTCAGTCGCCCTTCCCCGCCGGGGCGGACCGCTTCGAGCGGACACTGGCCGGATTGTATACACGGGACACCCTGGCCGAAGCGGGTCAAGAGGCGCTGTCGGTGTTGAAGACGCTGAACGCCCTGCCGCCCGCCGCGCTCTCCCCGGCCAAGAGCGCCTATCCGAAAGACGATCTGGGGGAAGGGCTGCGGCAGGTCGCCCTGCTGATAAAAAGCGAGGTCGGGCTGGAAGCCGCCTGCCTGGATCACGGCGGGTATGACACCCATGTCGTGCAGGGCGCCGCGCAGGGCGTCCTGGCGGGCCGCCTGCAAAGCCTGGCCGGGGCGCTGGCCGCCTTTGCCGCCGACTTAGGCCCCGCGCGCTGGGCGAAAACGACGGTGGTGGTCATGTCCGAGTTCGGGCGGCGCGTGCCCGAAAACAGCGGGCTGGGGACCGACCACGGCCGCGCGGGCGTCATGCTCGTTCTGGGCGGTCATGTCGTGGGCGGGCGCGTTCACGGCGTCTGGCCCGGACTCTCGGCCGCCCAGCTCGACGGGCCGGGTGATCTGAAAGTGACCACGGATTACCGGGCCGTGCTGGCGGAAGTCATCACGCGCCGCCTCCAAAATCCGAACACGGACGCGATCTTTCCGGGCCTGAACCCGGCCCCACTGGGTGTCGTCCATGCCTGAACTGGCGCCGGCCTGGGGTATCATCACGCGCATGGCGGGCAGCCGACAAGACGCGGCGGGGGACGGGGCGAGCGACGAGGCGCTGGCCGAGCGCGTCCGCGCCACGGGCGATGTCGCCGCCTTCGGCGTCCTGGTGACGCGCTACCGCGCCCGCGTCGTCGCCCTGGCCCGGCGGATGCTGACCACCCAGGCGCCCGATGAGGCAGAAGACGTCGCGCAGGAGGCGTTCGTCGCCGCCTACGACAAGCGGGCTTCGTTCCGGCGCGGCGAGCCGTTCCGCCCCTGGCTGTACCGCATCGCCGTCAACCGCTGCCTGGACCGCCTGCGTGCGCGGTCCCGGCGGCCCGCCGTGCTGGACATCGCGTCCGTCCCCGAACCCGCGCTTGCGGGCGGCGACCCGGTTGACGCTCTGCTGACCGAGGAGGGCGAACAGCTTCTCTCCATCGCCGTGGCCGCCCTGCCGCCCAAGCTGCGGGCCGTGTTCCTGCTGCGTCATCTGGACAATCTTTCCTATGAGGAGATCGCCGCCGCCGGGGTGCCGCTGGGAACGGTGAAGACGCATCTGTTCCGCGCCCGCGCCCAGTTGCGCGCGGCGCTTGCGGGGTATTTAGAGACATGACCTGCCAATCCGCCGAAGAGGAAATCCAAAAGTCGCTGGACGGCGCGATGACGCCGGGGGAGCGGGCGCGGCTGGACGTCCATCTGGCGTCCTGCGCGGCCTGCCGCCAAGCCCGAGACGCCCACCGGCGGCTCGCCCGCGCCGCCGGGCGCTGGGCACGGCCCACGCCCGAAGACGATCCCGGTGAGGCATTCACCGCGCAGGTGCTGGCGCGGATCGCCGCCCGCCCCGCGCCCATCCCCAGCCGGCCCCTGGTCTGGCTGCCGCTGGCGGCGACGATTTTGCTGCTGGCTCTCTTTGCCTGGCTGCCGAGCCTGATTTGGCCTGGCCTGGACACTTTGGGCGTCGCCGTCCGCCGGACGCCGGGCTGGCTTCTGACCAATCTGCGTGCCGTTCCCGGCGATGCCTCCGGCGCATGGGCAGCGCTGACGACGGGACTTGCCTTGCCCGCTTGGGTGTGGGCCGCACTGCCCGCCGTGGCCGTTGTCAATGCGATGTTCTGTGTTCAGGCGAGGCTGTCATATGCCCGAAGGAGCCTCCGATAAACCATTCCGACCCCGGACGCTTGTTTCTGAGCGGCCCTATCGTCGTCCTGCTCCTGATCGCGGGCCTGTCTGCCCTGGCCCTGCTGTCCCTCTTGCTCGGACGCGCCGCCCCGCTGTCGGCCCTGGGCGAGCGCGCGGCCGCGCGGCTCGATGGCGGGCGCGTCCTGCCGACGGTCTGGGGGATGGCCGCTGCCCTGCTGGTCCTGATCCTGTCCAGCGTCCTGTTCAAGACTCACGCGCTGGCGCTGCTGGGTGTCATCGTCCTCCTGTCGGGCCTGGGGCTGGCGAGCCTGGGAACGGGCGTCGCCGCCCTGTCTCTGGGGTTGCGGCTGATGGATGCTCTCACCACGATGGACATGGAGACGCTGCCCGCCCTGCGGCTGGGGCTGTGGACCCTGCTGCTGGCCTCCTGCGTCCCCTTCCTCGGCTGGCTGCTTGTCCTCTTGGTGCTCGCTTCGGGCATCGGGGCCGCCCTGGAAACGCTGCTGACGCGCCCGCCGTCAGGCCATGCCGAATAGCGCCCGCGCCGTCGCCGTGGTCGCGGCGGCCACTTCCTCCACAGTCAGGCCTTTGGCGGCGGCGACCGTTTCGGCGACGGCGGGCAGGTACGACGGCTCGTTGCGCCGCCCGCGCTTAAACTGCGGGGCGAGATAAGGGCAGTCCGTTTCCAGCAGCAGCCGGTCCAAGGGAGCATAGGCGACGGCGGCGCGGACGGCGTCGGATTTTTTGAACGTCGCCACCCCGCCGATGCCGAGATAGCAGCCGGCGTCGAGGCAGGCGCGCGCCGCCTCCGTGTCTCCCGTGAAGCAGTGCATCACGACCGGCGCGGGCGTGCTGGATGCACGCAGCGCGGCCAGGATGTCGTCCTGCGCCTCGCGGTTGTGGATAATCAGCGGCAGGGTGGGAGAGAGGCTTCGGGCGAAGGCAATCTGGGCGGCGAAGACCGCCTGCTGGCGCGGACGTGGAACCGTGTCCCAGTGATAGTCCAGCCCGATCTCGCCATACGCGGCCACTTTGCCCGCCCCGCCGTCGTACAGCCGTGCCATCTCCCCGCCCGCTTCCTCGTTCCATTCCTCCGCCGACTCAGGATGGATGCCGACGGCGGCGTAAAGGCCCGGTTCGGCGGCCAGTTCCGCCGCGCGGCGGCTGCTCGCCCGATCATAGCCGATGCACAGCAGGCGCGTCACACGGGCCGCGAGAGCGCGTTCCCGCACCTCGTCCCGGTCCTCGTCATAATCTTCATGGTTCAAGTGGCAGTGCGTGTCAACAAGTTCGAGTGTCATAGCGTTGATTATGACCGTATTCAGCCCGCCGCAAGCACCCAGGCTTCAGCGGGGCGTTCCGCTTCGGAACTTTAGTTAGGCGGGCTTCTCAAAGCCTCGCGGAACGGAGGCTTTGGAAACCTTTGGTTAGCCCGAACGAAGTGAGTTTGCTTTTTGTTTCACATGAACAGGGTTTTGGGTACAATAAGCCTGTATGTCCGATATGTGTTAAATAGTTGGAAATCGGCACCGTCGGCGGATTGTATGCTTGTTTTAGCCTTCGTGATGAACAGGTCTAGCAGTCCGCGCCTGATGAGGGCGTTAGTCCACACCTCTGTCAATCCAGGACACAGAACGTGCAGAGAAAGGCACTAGTGGCTGTGGGGCAACACAGCTTTCGTGAAACGCGATAGAAGCTCACGAGCTTTAGCCGTGAGAGTTGTCACAGGTTTAAGTCATTAGCAAGCAAGGGAACATAGACGATATCCACTTTCCCGAGGTACTCCTTCCAAATGGCAACCGAAATCGGCCCGGAGCGGCGCGTGGCGTACCGCGCGATTGTCTTTCTGGCCGCCCTCGCCGCCGCGCTGGGTTTTGGCCTGCTGGCGCTCCAGTCGCCGGAAGCCGGCCCGGAACTGAAGGCGCAGGACGCGCTGGCCCGACTTGCCCCACGCCCGGCCCGGCCCGATGTTGTCCTCGTCGCCCTGGACAGCAGCAGCGTGAGCCAATACGGCCCGATTAAAGCCTGGCCGCGCTCCGTGCTGGCGGCGGGCCTGCGCCGGATCGAAGCGGGCCACCCGACTTCGGTGGTCTTCGACCTGGCGCTGACTCAGCGCACGCACACGGGCGACGAGAGCCTGTGGCGGACGATGGCGAACCGCCGGAACGTCCTGCTCGGCATGGCCTACGATGCCGACCGACCCCAGCGCTACACCCCCGACGACATCCGCTCCCTGGTTTTTCTGGAGAAGTTCGCGCTGGCTGGCAACCTGACGCTGGACTCGCAGCTTCAGGAGTTCCCGTACTCCCTGTTCGAGCCGCCCGTCTCGGACTTCACCGGCTCGGCGCGCGGCGTCGGCGTCTTCGACCGCGAAACCGATGCGGACGGCGTCCTGCGCCGGTCCCGGCTCATCTACCGCAGCGTCGTGGAGTACCCGGTCGCGACTAAGCCTCTGCGCGGCAAGTTCCCGCAGTCCCAGCTCAACGACGGCAAGCCCGTCGCGCTCGCCAATCTTTCGCTGATGGCGGCCCTCAGCACCTTCGGTGTGGACAAAGACCGGGTCGCCGTGTCCTCCGGCAACAATGTCCGCGTTTTAGGGAACCTGACCCCGCCGGTCAACATCCCCATCGGCAGGCAGAGCCGGATGCTGATCCGTTACGCCGTGCCCGGCAGCCTGCCGACCTACTCGTTCCGCGATGTGGTGACCGGCAAGGTGAAGCCGGAGAACTTTGCCGGCAAAGTGGTCTTGATCGGGGCGACCGCGCCGGACGACCCGGCGACAAGCCTCGCCGCGACGCCCGTGGGCCGCCTCCCGCGCGTCGAAGTGACGGCGGACGCGCTTTCGACGATCCTCGACCGCTCGTATGTGCAGGTCGTGGGTGACAGCCGCTACCGGCTGCTGGGCGTGATGATCGTGGTGGGTCTGGTGACGGGCCTGCTGCTGATGCTGGTCAGCGGCGGCCGGGCCGCCATTCTGACGATAGCGCTCCTTTTGGCGTATTTGCTCGTCTGCTGGGGCTTCTTCACCTCCGGCCACCTGCTGCTGCCGATCTGGCCCGCCGCGCTGACTATCTTGACGACGTTTCTGGTCAGCTTGCTGCTGTATTTCGGCCCGCTGCGGCCTCGGACCTTGATGCAGCCGGCCGCCTATGTGCCGCCCCCGCCGGACATGGTTCGCTAGTCTTTCAGGGCAATCGCCTATAGATGACAGATAGAGGGCAACCACGGAGAGGAAGGAGGGCAACCACGGGGGGTTGCCCCTACCAATGCCGGGGGACGTAGGGGCAGGCCCCCGTGCCTGCCCTCTTTTGATCCCGTGCCTGCCCTCTTTTGATCCCGTGCCTGCCCTGTCTCCCTCCCCCCGTGCCTGCCCTCTGTCCCCCGTGCCTGCCCTTCATAATGCAATTGCCCTGGCTAGTCTTTCCCCCTCTTTGCAGGGACGCCGCCCTTTGTGCTATACTGAGACAGAGGGAGCAAGCACAGAGGGAGCAAGCAACGAACGTGGCGCTAGTCCGTCCCACTTCCACACCCGCGAGTTTGAACCGGCTGTCGGGAGCCGCGCGCTGTGACCGGCGCACCAAGAACCTGGTCAAGCGGCTGCGCCCCGGCATGGTCGCCGTCATTGACCACGCCGACTTGGATGCCCTAGCCGCGCGCGCCCTGGCCGACGCCGGGGTCGGGGCGGTCATCAACGCCCAGCCCTTCATCAGCGGCAAGTACCCCAATCGCGGCCCCGCCGTCCTCCTCGCCGCCCAGGTGCCGCTGTTCCAGTTGTCCGACCCCGCCCGCTTCGCCCGGCTGCGCGAGGGGGCGCACCTGGTCATTGACGAGGCTGGCGGCTTGTACCAGGACGACCGGCTCCTCGACTCGCTGACCGTCTGGGATGAGGCGCGGATCGCGCGTGAAACGGCGGCGGCGCGGGCCAACCTGGGCAGCGAACTGGAAAAATTCGCCCGCAACACGCTCCAATACCTCGACGCCGACAAAGACCTGCTGCTCGACCCGACGGACGTTCCCGCCCTGCGCCGGGTCAAGCTGGCGGGCCGCCACGCCCTCGTCGTGGTGCGCGGCGAAGGGTACAAGGAAGACCTGGCGATGCTGCGCGGCTACCTGCAAGACCTGCGGCCGGTGCTGATCGCCGTGGACGGCGGCGCGGACGCGCTGCTGGCGATCGGCCGCCGCCCCGACATCATCCTGGGCGACATGGACAGCGTCTCCGATGCCGCCCTGCGCTGCGGGGCGCAGATCATCGTCCACGCCTACAAAAACGGGGCCGCGCCCGGCATGGACCGGGTGCGTGCGCTGGGCCTGGACGCGGACCTGTTCGCCGTGCCCGGAACCAGCGAGGACGCCGCCCTGCTGCTGGCCTACGAGCATGGCGCGGACCTGATCGTCGCCGTCGGCACGCATTCCAACTTGGAAGACTTTTTGGATAAGGGGCGGGCGGGCATGGCGAGCACTTATTTAGTGCGCCTGAAAGTCGGGCCGCGCCTGGTGGACGCGCGCGGGGTGTTCAAGCTGCATCAGCCCAGCCCGCCGTTCATGGCGCATCTTGCCCTGCTGCTTTCCTTTTTGTTTGCCGTCATGGTTTTGCTGCGGTACTCGCCGATGTGGGAGAACCTGGCGGCTTTGTTTCACATCTGGTGGCGTCTTCACGTTCACTGAGCGGCTGCCGGAACCCGTTGCCCATGCTTGATGCCCGCTACCATATTTTTTATCTGATTGCCATTTTTTTGATGCTCGCCTTTGGGATGCTGATTGGGGCCTCGTATTACGGTCCCATTCAAGTGAGTCAGCAAAAGAAGGTTCTGCTGTCGCTCGCTGATCAGACGAACAAGGTCGTACAGGAGCGCAACGAGGCGCGCGACCGTCTTGCCAAGGACGAGGCCGTACTGTTTTCGCTTCGGCCCGCGCTGGTTCGCGGCAAGCTGGCCGGCAAGCGGGTGATCCTCATTCAAACAGGCGACTACCCGGATGCCGTCCAGACGGCGAATACGGCCGTGAGCGACGCGGGGGCGACGGTCGCCGCTACCATTGTCTTGACCGACAAATGGGGAGCGCTCCTGCCGAAGCAGCGCGCGGCGCTTTCCGCCATTGCCGACCCCATGGACGCCGCAACCCAGGATAAGGCGCTGTTCGCCGCCCTGGCGACCGCCCTGGCGACCGGGGATGAAGGGGGCGCGGGGGGCATTGCCACCCTCGAAACTTTGAAGGAACAGGGGTTGATTACCGTTTCCGGCGAGCTTTCCCAGCCCTGCACGCTGTTCGTCCTCGTCGGCGGCAAAAACGACGACGCGCCCGGCCCCTCGCTGGACGGTCAGGTGCTCGACAGCTTCAAGGCGACGTCCGCCCCTGTCACCCTCGTCGGCTGCGAGCCGTTCGCCGCCGTCACCTCATCCATCCCCGCTTACCAGAGTGCCGGGATCGCGACCGTGGACTGCGTGGACCTGCCGCTGGGCCAGATCGCCCTGCCGCTTGCCCTGCGCGGGGAAAAGGGCGACTACGGGCTGAAGCCGACCGCCAAGCAGCCGCTTCCCGACTCGCTGACGGGGGCGTCCGGCCCATGAAGGAACCGATGAAAGTCTGCGTCCTGCTGCCCGCGTACAACGAGGCCGAGCGGATCGCCACCACGATCCAGGCGCTGCGCGCCCGCCCGGAGATCGGCGAGATCGTCGTGCTGGACGACGGCTCGACGGACGGCACGGCGGCCCTCGCGCGGTCGGCGGGCGCGTCCCAGGTCATTACGGAAGAAAACGGCGGCAAAGGGGCGGCCCTGCGCGCCGCGTACCTCGCCGCGCGGGACCGGGCCGACGTCTTTCTGCTGCTCGACGCCGACCTGGGCGCCTCGGCGGGCGAGGCCGTCAAGCTGCTGCCGCCGCTGGGGCGCGGCGAGGCGGACATGACCGTCGGGATGCTGCCGCCCGACCCGGACTTCGCCGCTTCGGGCCGGTTCGGCGGGTGCGGCTTTGTCGTCCGGCTGGCCCGCTGGGGCATCCGGCGGCGGACGGGGCAGACCTTCCGGCAACCGCTTTCGGGCCAGCGCGCCGTGCGGCGTGAGGTGCTGGAAGCGCTGGGCGGGGCCTTCGCCCCCGGCTTCGGCGTCGAGGTGGACCTGACGGTCCGCGCCCTGCGGGCGGGCTTCCGGGTGCTCGAAGTGGAAACTGATTTTCGCCACAAGGTCACGGGCGGCGACTGGGCGGGCCTGCGCCACCGCGCCCGCCAATTCCGCGACGTGGCCCGCATCGTCCTGGCCCCCGTGCCGGCCTGAACAAAGTGAATGAAAGGCAACGAGATACCGATGTCTCTGCAAGCCAAAACTTTCCTCAACCTGCTCGCCGGCGGCCTCGCTGGCATCCTGGCCTGGACCCTGACCGACCTGACCGGCTGGTTCTCGGACGTGCTGGATGCCTCCACAGTTATCGTCGGGGGTAAGTACCTCCTATACGGTGCCATCTTCGGCCTGTTGCTTGGGCTTTTGCTGGCAGTGGTAGATTCGCTCTCACTAGAGTCGCGCCGTCGCCTGATGCAAACTCTAGGATTGGGAGCGGGAATCGGGGCATTTGGCGGCTGGGCAGGGTTATGGCTTGGGCAGACCGTTTACGCGCTGATTTATCCGCTGTCTGGTCTTAAGCCGGGCGAACTATTCCATACGCCGGGCCAGTTTTTCGTATTGCTCGTCGGACGTGCGTTCGGCTACGCCTTCATCGGCGGCATCGCAGGCGCGGCGCAAGGTGCGGCCAGTCGCTCTCCGTTGGTCGCGCGGCAAGGAGCGTTCGGCGGTTTCATCGGCGGTTTTTTGGGGGGCACAGCCTTTCAAATCCTAAACGGACTGACTTTCGATCCCCGCGCAAGCCGCTTGATTGCTCTCGTCGCCGTCGGCGCGCTGGCCGGCTTTTTCGTCGGGGTCGTCCAGAACCTGTTCAAGCAAGCCTGGATACGGGTCGTCCTGGGCAAGAACGAGGGCAAGGAGTACCTGATCTCCAAGCCCATCACCACCATCGGGCGCGGCGAGCTGTCCGACATCGGCCTGTTCGGCGACCCGAACATCGCGCCCACCCATGTGGCAATCGAATCGCTCGCTGCTCAGAACCGCCACCGCCTGCGCTTCGTCGGCGAGGGCGGCAAGCGCGGGACGACCTACGCGCCGCCCCTGGTCAACGGCCAGCCCGTCGCGGGCGAGATGTGGCTGGCGGACGGGGACACGATCCAGCTTGGCCGGCGGACTCTGCTGTTCCACGAGAAGGCGACGCGCCGCGCCAGCCCCCCCGCCCCCAATAATGGGGGAGCCAGAGGAGAAGTGGCGGCTGGCCGTCCTACTCCTCCATTATTGGGGGCGGGGGGGGCTTCCCCGCGCTACGTCGGCCAGGAACTCTCCGGCGCCTCGGCGGTTCCGGCGCGTCCGCCCCTGACCACCCCCGATGAGATTGTCGCGCAGATGGCCGCCGCCCCGGTCAGCGACGCCACCGTTCTCAGCCCCGGCATGAGCGGCGCAGGGATGGGCGGGGTGGGGACCCGGCTGGTCTGCATTCAGGGGCCTTACACCGGCCAGTCCTTCCCCCTCAGCCACGCCCCGGCCACGATTGGCCGCGCGCCGGAACAGACCATCCCGCTGCCCGCCGACACGTCCATCTCCCGCCTCCACGCCCGCATCACCTACGCCGAAGGCCGCCACCTCCTCGCCGACGGCGGCTCCTCCAACGGCACCTTCGTCAACGGCTCCCGCGTCGCGGACGCCCGGCCCCTGTCGTCGGGGGATACTATCATGCTCGGCGACACGGCATTGCGCTACGAGTAGGAAGACTTGACTACAGCCCCGGTAGGTGCTGCCTGATTCCCTCCTTCCAAACTGGCGGGCGCGAATAGCAGTGTCCGTCACCATAAACAACGGCAAAGACGTGCCCACCGTCACGGTCGGTGTCAGGCCAGTGGTCTAGGTCATCACACGCTGAAGGTGTCCGCGACACGGACTCGTAGAACATCCAGACATTCGCTGGTTCCGCAATCTGCTTCATAGATTTGCCGGACAGGGCTGGATTCAAGGAGAACCGGCGCGGCGTCCCGCCCCAGGGGGCCGGGGGGTGCAGGATGTCCCCGGTCCCCGGCTCAAAGTAGGGCGCTAACTCCTGCTCCCAGCGGCCCGCGTCAGGGAAACGGTCATTGTGATCCTGGGCGTACTGCGAAGCCGCCAATCCTAGAAAACGGGCGCAGGAGAGCGCCCGAATCTCTCTTACTCGGTTCACGCGCTCCACATAGAAAACCCCGCCCCCGGCGAAGAGGACGGCAGCCAAGACGCAGAAGACCAGAATGGCGAATGCGCGGGACGAGCGGATCATCGGGTTGCTCCTCACGAGGCTTGGCGCAAACTGTCCAAAAACTCCAGGCTCTTCAAGTCTCGCTCTAACCGAAATCGGAGCGAGCGGCGCAGGGCCAGCCGCGCCTGGTCCAGACTTTTCGGCCCCGCCGGAGGCAGGGCGGCCAGCGCTTCGCCGCCCTCCGAACCGAGGTTTTCCAGCGTTTGCAGGAGCCGCAGGGCGCCCATCCCCAGGCCGCTGTGGTCTTCGTTGGATTCGGGGTGGGCATGGCGCGGGCAGAGCGCGCCGCCGAGCGAGGCGGACAGGGCGAACACTTCATCGCGGGCGAAGTCGCCGGGCAGGGGCGTCTGGCAGGCGGCGCATTCGGCGAGGTTGGGGGCGTAGCCCAGGTCGCTGAGGACCTGGACCTCGAACCAGCGCGCGGCCAGTTCGGGCGGGTCGAGCGTCTGGGTCTGCCGCAGACCCGCCAGCAGCAGGTCATAAAGGACGGGGTTCGGGGCGTGGTCCTCGACCGAATGGTCTACCAGGTCGGCCAGGTACAGGCCGTGGGCCAGCCGGTTCAGGTCTTCACGCAGGTGGGCGAACGACTCCTGCACCTCGACCTGCGTGACGATCTCCAGCGACTTGCCGGTCGCCAAACCGAAGCGCGTGCAGGTGAGGACTTCGGTCGCGCCGGACAGCCGCGAAATGGCCTTGCGCGCGCCCTTGGCAATGGCCGAGAAGCGGCCCTTGTCGGGCGAGTAGAGGGTCAGGATGTTGTCCGTCTCGCCGTAGTGCAGGCGGCGCAGGACGACGGCGACGGTGGTGTAAGCGGGCATAGAAGAATTATACCCGCGTCTGTTTCCTAGCCGAAATCTTGGGGGTCGTAGGCATCGTACAGAGCGCTGCCCGATGAGGTGCCGAGCCGGTTCGCGCCCGCGTCCAGCATCTGCAAGGCGGTTTCGACCGTCTTGATGCCGCCGGAGGCTTTGATACCGATGGGGGAGGGGCCGACCGCGCGGCGGATGCGCCGGATGTCCTCGACCGTCGCGCCGCCGCCCGCCGTGCCCGTCGAGGTCTTGACAAAGTCCGCGCCCGCGTCGCGCACCAACTGGCTCGCGACGTCTTTCTCCTCATCGCTGAGGTAACATGTCTCGATGATGACTTTCAGGAGAATGTTTTTGGACTCCTCGGTCCGGCCCGGCGCGCGGCACGCCTCGACCAGCCCGCGCAGGTCCTCTATGACGGCATCGAACTCGCCCGACTTGAACCGGGCCAGGCTCAGGACGGCATCAATCTCCTGCGCGCCGTTGGCGATGGCGTTCTTGGTCTCGTAGACCTTGGAGAGCTTCGTCGTCGCCCCGAAGGGGAAGCCGACGACCGTGCAGACCTTGACGTCCGAGCCGTCCAGGGCGCGCGCCGCCGCCCCGACCCAGCAGGGGAGGATGCAGACGCTGGCGAAGTGCCGCTTGGCGCTCTCCTCGCACAGCCGCAGCGCCTCGTCGCGGGTGGAAGTCGGGCGCAGGAGCGTGTTGTCTATCGTTTTGCCGAACTGCTCTTTGGTGTACATCTTTTCCTCAGAATCGGCGATTAGGCCCGGCGCGTCGCCTTTTTCCAGGATGCGACCAGCCGCGTCAGTTCTGCCGCCTGGTTGGGATTATCGGCATGGGCGTGTAAGAAATCTACCAACGCGCTCCCAATCGCTGCGCCGTCGGCGTTCTCGATGACCTGCCTCACATGCTCTGGCTGGGAGATGCCGAAGCCGACGCAGACCGGCTTGTCCGTCGCCGCCCGGATGCGCGCCAGCAGCTCTTTCAACTCGGCAGGCAGCTCCGTCCGCGCGCCCGTCACGCCGGTCCGCGAGACGCAGTAAACGAAGCCGGTCGCGTTCTGGGCGATCAGCGCGATGCGTTCCGGCGTGGATGTCGGCGCGACCAGGAAAATGGTCGCCATCCCGTGCGCGTCGGCGGCGGCCTTCCACGGTCCCGCTTCTTCCGGCGGCAGATCGGTCAGGATCGCCCCGTCCGCGCCCGCTTCGGAAAACATGGACACGAACCGCTCCAGGCCGTATTTGAGGGCAAGGTTGTACGAGGTCATCAGGACCAGCGGCACGGGCGTCAAGGCCCGGATGTCCCGCACCATTCCCAGCACGGTGTCGGGCGTAACGCCTTTCTCCAAAGCGCGCTGCGAGGACGCCTGGATGCTCGGCCCGTCGGCCAGCGGGTCGGAGTAGGGGATGCCGAGTTCCACCACGTCCGCGCCGGCCCCCGCGAGCGCGGCCACAAGGGCGGGCGTTCCTTCGGGGGACGGATCGCCCGCCGTGATGAAGGCGACAAGCGCGCCCTCACGGGCTTCTTTGAGGCGGGCAAAGGTCTGGTCTAGTCGGTGTGGCATGGTATGGGAACCCGGCACTGGAAGTGCCGGGCTACTGGTAAGTGAAAACCCCTCCGGGGTTAAAGACAAGCTGACCGCAAACACTTCCTAAGTCGCGGAGCGACTTTCACTCCATAGTAGACCGGCACTTCCAGTGCCGGGCGGCAACATCGGGCACTGCCCTACAGCAGCCCCAGCCGGGCGGCGACCGAGTCTACGTCCTTGTCGCCGCGCCCGGACAGGCAGACGATCAGGGTCTGCTCCGGGGACATGGTGGGCGCGATCTTGCGGACATGGGCGAAGGCATGGGACGTTTCCAGAGCCGGGATAATGCCCTCCGTGCGGGCCGTCCACTGGAAGGCGTCCAGCGCCTCATCGTCCGTGATCGAAACGTACTCTGCCCGCCCGATGTCTTTGAAGAAGGCGTGTTCGGGGCCGACGCCGGGGTAGTCCAGGCCCGCCGAGACGCTGTGCGTCGCTAGTACCTGCCCGTAGTCGTCCTGGAGCACATAGGAGGCCGACCCGTGCAGGACGCCCTTGCTCCCCGCCGTCAGGGTCGCCGCGTGCTCGCCCGTGTGGACGCCGCGCCCCGCCGCCTCGACGCCGATGAGGCGGACGCCTTCGTCGTGGACGAACGGGTAGAAGATGCCCATCGCGTTCGACCCGCCGCCGACGCAGGCGACGACTGCATCCGGCAGGCCGCCCGTGTCTTCCAAAATCTGCTGCCGCGCCTCAATGCCGATGACGGATTGGAAGTCGCGCACCATCGTCGGGTACGGGTGCGGCCCGGCCACTGTCCCGATAATGTAGTGCGTGTCCCGGACGTTCGTCACCCAGTCGCGCATCGCCTCGTTCAAGGCGTCTTTCAGCGTCTTCGTCCCCGACGAGACGGGCCGGACGGTCGCGCCGAGCAGTTTCATCCGCACGACATTGAGCGCCTGCCGCTGCACGTCCTCCTCGCCCATGTAGACGATGCACTCGTAGCCGAACAGCGCGCAGGCCGTGGCGGTGGCGACCCCATGCTGCCCCGCGCCCGTCTCGGCGATGATGCGCGGCTTGTTCATCCGCTTGGCCAGCAGGATTTGGCCGAGCGCGTTGTTGATCTTGTGCGCGCCGGTGTGCGCCAGGTCTTCCCGCTTCAGGTAGATGCGCGCCCCGCCCAATTCGCGCGTCATCTTTTCGGCAAAGAACAGCGGCGTCGGGCGTCCGACGTAGTTCTTGGCGTAGTAGTCGAACTCGGTCTGGAACGCCGGGTCGGCTTTGGCCGCCGCATACGCCGCCGTCAGCTCGTCCAGGGCCGGGATGATCGTTTCCGGCACGAACCGCCCGCCGAACTCGCCGCCGAACCGCCCCTGCGCGTCGGCGACGTAACGGTTTTCCGCCCGCTCCGGGGCCTGCTTTTCTGGGGCTTGCTGTTCTAGAGTTTCCAATGCCATCGGGGGTACTTCTTTCTCAAAACGTGGCGTATTGTAGCACCGCGCGGGGCGCTTGTCAACGGGCCGGGGCGCAGCGTCCAGGGCAATCGCATATTAGAGGCAGGCACCGGATAGGCAGGGCAGGCACGGGGGCCTGCCCCTACGCGCAACGCCATCGGTAGGGGCAACCCCCCGTGGTTGCCCTCCCACTTCCCCCCGTGGTTGCCCTCCGGCAACCCCCCGTGAGGCCCCTGCCTCTCCGGCTCCCCCCTGTCAACGGTGGTAGGGGCAGGAGGGCGATCCGACGCCTTTTTTATGCCCACGCCTCCCGCGCCGCCTCAATCGCCCGCTCGACGTCGCGCGCCGAAACGTCCAAGTGCGTCACCGCCCGCAGCGCCCCGTAAGACCCGCTCATCTGCACGCCCCGCGCTTCCATCCGCGCCCGCGCCTCCGGGGCGGCCAGCCCATCCACTGAGAAGAACACCAGGTTGGACTGAACCCGCGTCAGGTCTATCCGAACCCGCCCGATCTCCGCCAGCCCCTCGGCCAGCCGCCGCGCGTTCCGGTGATCCTCCGCCAGCCGCCCGACGTTGTGCTCCAGCGCGTACAATCCCGCCGCCGCCAGCACCCCCGACTGACGCAGCGCCCCGCCCAGCAGGTGCTTGGGACGCCACGCCGCCTCCACGAACGCCCGCGACCCGGCCAGAATGGCCCCCACCGGGCAGCCCAGCCCTTTGGACAGGCACAGGGTCACGCTGTCGAACGGCGCCGCGATCTCCCGCGCGGGCCGCCCCGACGCCGCCGCGTTCATCACCCGTGCCCCGTCCAGGTGCAGCGCCAGCCCGTGCGCCCGCGCCGCCCCCGCCACGTCCTCGATCTCCTCCCGCGTCCACACCGTCCCGCCGCCCGCGTTGTGCGTGTTCTCGACGCACACCAGCCGCGTCCGCGCATAGTGCGGGTCATCAGGCCGGACCGCCGCCGTCACCTGCGCCCCCGAAAAGACCCCCCGCTCCGTCGTCAGTGCCTGCACTGCCGCGCCCGCCACGGCGGCATACCCGCCGCCCTCCCAGACGACGATGTGCGAATTGTGCGTGGCGACCACCTCGTCGCCGGGCCGCAGATGCACCTTCAGGGCGATCAGGTTGCTCATCGTCGCCGACGGCAGGAACAGCGCCGCCTCCTTGCCCAACAGGTCCGCCGCCCGCTCTTGCAGCGCGTTCGTCGTCGGGTCCTCCCGCTTCTGCTCGTCCCCCACGTCCGCCGCCGCCATCGCCCGCCGCATCCCCTCCGAGGGCCGCGTCGCCGTATCACTGGATAAATCAATCATCGCCTTGCCGTCCCCATTCGTGCCTGTGGATTGGCTTGATTATAGCCTACAGCCCGCCAAATCCCACACATCCGCCGAAAACCGGTCCCCTGGGGAACGAGCCAAAGGCGAGCCGGGGTGGGTTTCTTCGGAGGATTTTTTCCCGTCTGAGGTATACTCTCCGTATGCCTGTTGCACCCGCGCCATCCAGCCATCCTCACAACAATCATCAGCTCTTTTCCGATCACTACCTCAACCACACTCTGCGACAGCGGGTGGATTGGGAGGTGCTTTCGGACGCCGCCGGGCCGGTGCGCGAGAAGATCGCCGCACTGTTCCAGGCGTTCACGCCGAGCGACAACGAGGCCCAAACGGAAGACGGTCTCATCAAGCCCGTATTGAAGGCGCTGGGACATGACTTTGAGGTACAGCCCGCCCTCAAAACGGCGGAGGGGACGAAAAAACCGGATTACGTTTTCTATCGTGACCTGGCTGCCTTGAATGCAAACAAGCGGAAGACGCTCACGGATGCCTTGCTGCTGCACAAAAGCTTCGCCGTGGGAGACGCCAAATTCTGGGATCGGCCCCTGGATGTTGCGCTCAAAGGCAAGGAAGCGGACGTCTTCAGCAACAAGAATCCCGGCTATCAGATTGCTTTCTACATCCGGGAAAGCGGCGTCGAGTGGGGCATCCTCACCAATGGCCGCCTGTGGCGGCTCTACCACCGGGATACTGCCCACAAGCTGGATCGCTACTACGAGGTAGACCTGCCCGCCCTGCTCCAGAACCCGGACCCGAACGCCTTCCTGTACTTCTACGCCTTCTTCCACCGCTCCGCCTTTGAGCCGCATCCCTTGGGCGTCTCCGCCCTCCTGCGCGAAAGCCAGGACTACGCGCGCGGCGTCGGCGACACGCTCAAAAGCCAGGTCTATGACGCCCTCCGCCATCTCGCGCAGGGATTCCTCGATTACGCCCCCAACGGGCTGACGAATGACGCCATCACGCGCAAGAATATCTATGACAGCGCCCTCATCCTGCTGTACCGGCTCCTGTTTGTCCTGTACGCCGAGGCGCGCGAGCTGCTCCCCGTGCGCGAAAGCCAAGCCTACCGGGACTCGTACAGCCTGTACGCCCTGAAACGGACCATCGCCGCCGATCTGGACGCCCACAAGCTGCTCCTGCCGACGACCGCCACGCTCTGGCCCCGCTTCAAAGAGTTGTTCGGCATCATTGACCTCGGCAGCCCGCCGCTCTGGGTCGCCACCTTCAACGGCGGCCTGTTCGACCCAAAGCGTCATGCCTTCCTGGACACCAAAGCCGTCGGTGATGCCCACCTCCAGCGCGCCCTGGACAAGCTGGCGCGTGTCGCGGGCCAGTTCGTGGATTACCGCGACCTGAGCGTCCGCCACCTCGGCACGATCTACGAGGGCCTGCTGGAATACCACCTGGAGGAGACCGCCGGGGAGACTGGCTGGACCGTCGCCCTTCTCAACGACAAGGGCGAGCGCAAGGCGTCCGGGTCGTACTACACCCCGGACTATATTGTCAAGTACATTGTGGAGCAGGCCGTCGGCCCCATGCTGCGCCAGGCCGTCGCCGATCAGCCGGACGACGCCGCGCGCGTCAAGGCTGTGCTCGCCGTCAATGTCCTGGACCCGTCCATGGGCAGCGGCCATTTCCTGGTCGAAACGACGGAGTTCATCGCCCGCTTCCTGATTGACCTGGCTCTGCCGGTGGAACAGGACAGCCACGGGGAGCCGGACCTGCTGTATTGGAAGCGCCGCGTCGCCCAGTCCTGCGTCTACGGCGTGGACCTCAACCCGCTCGCCGTCGAGCTTGCCAAGCTGTCCCTCTGGCTGACGACCGTTGCCAAAGACCGGCCCCTGTCGTTCTTAGACCACCACCTGCGGGCCGGGAACGCTCTGGTCGGGGCGCGGCTGGCAGACTTGCAGTTCGGCGGGGCGAAGCCGAAGGCCAAGAAGAAGGACGTGGAACCCGCCGGGCAGATGACCATGCTGGCCGATGACACCTTCCGCCGGAGCCTGAGCACGGCGGTGGATTTCATGTGGCTGATCGAGGCCAGCGCCGCCCAGACCGTGGCCGACGTGAAGCAGCAGGAGCAGCTTTACGCCCGGCTGCGCGAAAGTCTGAGCACCAAGTACAGCCGCCTGGCGAACCTGGTCACGGCCTCCCATTTCGGCGTCGCCCTGCTCCCGGCCCTGTGGCGGCCCCTGTCCGCGTATGCGCTGAATGAGGAAAGCGCCTCCCACCCCAAGTTCGCCGAATGGGTTGCCGAGGCGGACGCCAAAGCCGCCGCCCTGCGCTTCTTCCATTGGGAGTTGGAGTTTCCCGAAGTAGAGTTGTGGTGCAAATAAGCCTTTTGGCTCTGTAAGGCTCCCTGAGCGCATTATAGCTTCCTGAATGAAAATCTTGTCAATTTATCGTCACCAGGGGCCTCACAGCCGCTCCAAGCGGCAAGAAAAGCCATTCCTGAGTCAAGAGACTGAATAATTGCACCACAACTCTAGTCTATTTCGACAAGCACGGCAAGCCGCTGGGAGAGCTGGCGGGCTTTGATGCCGTCGTCGGCAACCCGCCCTACGTCCGGCAGGAGGAGCTAGATCTGCTCAAACCATTCCTCGCTGCCGCTTATCCCCAAGTCTCGCATGGGGTGGCAGACCTCTCTATATACTTCTTGGGACAGGGGCTAAGGCAACTTCAAAGAGCTGGGAACCTCAGCTTTATCACTTCCGGCACCTTCCAAAAACTGAACTTCGGTGCGCCGCTGCGTCAACACTTGGCCGACCATGCAATGCTAGTAGAATTAGTGGAATTCGGTGAGCAACAGGTTTTTTCGGACGCCACCACCTACCCTGTCATTTTTCTCATGCGAAATGAGCCTCCTTCACCAGAAGGCACGTTCACGCTAAGGCGGCCTGCCCTTACGCCTCAGCAATTTGCAACAGTGGGAGACGTGAAGCAGCCGACAGGCAACTCCCCGTGGGTTTTCATAACCGAGAACCTCCAGCACATCATAGACGGTTGGGCAGACTCAAGGCCGCTTGGTAAAGTCCTAATAGAGCCTCCCTATCGTGGGGTTACTACTGGCTTCAATCGAGCCTTCGTTTTGCCTCAGAAAATCCGTGACCGTCTGATTCAAGAGAACCCAAACTCTTCAGCCATCATCAAGCCGTTACTACGCGGCGAAGACTTGCGCCCTTGGTATCAAGAGGCCCAAAACAACTGGCTTATCTTCACCAAGAGAGGCATAGATATTGATGCATACCCGAACATCAAAGACTATCTGCAACAGTTCCGGGAAAACCTCGAACCACAGCCCACAGACTGGGATCAGATGATTCCGTGGCTAGGCCGAAAGGCAGGCCATTATAAATGGTACGAGATTCAAGACAGCGTGGAATATTTCCGCGTTTTTGAGAAGGCTCGTATCCACTCAACCAAAGTATCACTTTATCCGGCTTTTTCTCTCCTGGAAGCCCCCGCTTATGCTGGAAACACATCCTATGTGCTTCCCGTGCCTGACGTGGAAACCGGCTTTTACCTGCTCGGATTGCTGAACTCCCGTGTCTGCGAGTATTTCAGCCGGAGCGTCTTCGCGGCCAAAGCCAACGGCTACTATGAGGTACAGCCGGAGGCATTGGCCCGCTTCCCGGTTCCGAATGCCTCCGACGCCGACCGGGAGGCTATCGGCGGGCTGGCAAGGGAGATCACAGATGAGGCCAAAGCGCGCTACACCCTGCATGAGAAGGTGCGCCGCCGCCTCCGAACCGATTTCGACGCTCATGGCATTGGCCTGAACCAGAAGCTGACCGCCTGGTGGACGCTGGACTTTGCCGGGTTGCAGAAGGAACTCCTCAAAGTCTTCAAGAAGGCCATCGCCGTCAGAGAGCGCGACGAATGGGAAGATACATTCAACGAGTACCGCGCCGCCCACAACACGCACACCGACGCCATCATCCGCCGCGAGACCGACCTGAACGCCCGCGTCTACGCCCTGTTCCACTTGGTCGGCGACGAGATCAAACTCATCGAAGCCGCCACCAAATACAAATACGGCGAAGTTTGAACAGATGGGTGGGGCAGCTTCTTTCCGGCTCCCCCGCCCCTGTGGGGGCGCCGCTTGCCTTGCCCCCTGTCGTTCACCCTCCTTTATCTCTATCTCTTTCCGATCCGCCCGCAGGGCGGTTGGCGTCCTCGCCCCCAGACCTGCCCTTCAGGGCGGGGCGCTTTCCCCATTATTGGGGGCGGGGGGCCATCTTCCCCCCTTGACATTCCTCGCACTATCCGCTATAATAGTAGACAAGCATTTCTTGACGCTGGGGGGCAGGGAGAAAGAACAAGGCCACACCATGTCTACCAACGCCCCGTCCCAGGCCGCCACCGGCCCCCGCACGACCGCCGGCAAAGCCGTCGCCAGCCGCAACGCCACCACACACGGACTGTTCGCCCGTGACATCGTCCTCCCCTCCCTCGGCGAAGACCCCGAAGGCTACCGGCAGGTCGCCGAGGAACTCATCCAGCAGCTTCGCCCCGGCAACCTCCTCGAACGCCACTATGTCGAAAAGATCGCCGCCGCCTCCTGGCGACTGCGACGATTGCACCGCTGGCAGGCCCAGATCTTCGAGGACGACACGCTCACCGAGGACGAGCGCCTGGACAAGCTCGACAAAGTCCTGCGTCACGAAACCCACCTGCACCGGCAGATTGACACCGCCGTCAAGATGCTGAACAAGGATGTGCCCCAATTGTACGCCCGCCGCGTGCGCGACCAGGTGCTGCTGGATATGATGCTGTCGGAGCGCGAGTGCCGCGAAAGCGCGCGGGACGAGACCGAGGTAGACCTGGAAACGCGGGGCCGCCTGCACCGCATCCGCAAGGCGACGGAGGGCGCCGTGGGCGCGCTGTCCCACGCCCCCCTGGACACGCAAGAAGCGGCGGAAGGCGCCGGAAACTGCCAAAACGAACCCATCGGGGCGCCGCTTGCCGCGCCCTCTTCTATGCCCGCGCCCTCCCATGCACCCGCGCCCTTCCCTCTGGCTCCCCCCCCGTCAACGGTGGTGGGGGCTGGGGGGCCTCCTTCTTCCGACACGGACGAAGAAGAAACGGACGAAGAGTGGGAAGCCGCGAACGGGCAAAAACGCCAAAACGAACCCGGCCCGTGGATAGATGACGACCGCCGGGCCTTTCTGGCCTCCTTCCCCAGCGCAGCCGCTTCCGACTCAAGGCAAGGATGCCGCGCGCGCGCGACGGGATAAGCCTACTCAGCCCCGGAGGGGCTTCCACTGGGAGTAGCCCGGCACTTCAGTGCCGGGGCAGACACGGGGGCGCCTTCCGTGGGTACAATAGCCGACATGTCCGACACCGCTTTGGAGCAAACGCGCGCCGAAGTTAAGCGCCCCGCCGACTTCGATGCCTTCTGGCAGTCCGTTCAAGTCGAACTGTCTCAGGTCCCGCTCGAATGGGAGCGGCTGCCCGGCGCGGGCGGCGAGACGGCGACGCATCGGGTGGACTGGCTGCGCTTCTCCTCGCTCGACGACCGGCTGGTCTACGGCTGGCTGGCCGTGCCGAAGGACTTGCCGAAGGACCAGCCCACTCCCGGCAGTCGCGGCTATCTGTGGCTGCCGGGCTACTCGCTCGGCAGCCCGCCGCCCGGCCCCGAAGCGCTGTACCCGGACACGCTCACTCTGGGGCTGAACCTGCACGGCAACACGCCGGACGCGCCCTACGCCCACCCCAGTTTGTCGGGGGCGGACTACATCACGCAAGGCATCGAGTCGCCGCAGACGTATGTTTACCGCGCCATCGTCGCCCATTGCCTGCGCGCGCTGGACGTGCTGGCCCGGCAAACCGAGGTCGGCCCGGACCGTCTGATGGTCGGCGGCATGAGCCAGGGTGGGGGACTGGCGCTGGTCACGGCGGCGCTGTCGCCCCAGGTGCGCCTGTGCCTGGCCGACATGCCCTGGCTGGGTGCGCTCGATCTGGCCCTATCCCTGCTCGACCGCCCCAAATACAAGCGCATGAAGACGGGGCGCTACCCGGACGCGCGGGGGTTGATCGCCGACTACGCCGAGGCGCACCCGGACCAGGCGGCTCAGGTCTACCAGACGTATCGCTATTTCGATCCGCTCTCCCACGCCGGCAGCATCACCTGCCCGACCCAGGTGAGCGCCGGGGGACGCGACCCAAGCTGCAAGCCGCCGACGGTCTACGCCCTTTACAACGAGTTGCGCTGCGAGAAAGAAATGCTGTACCTGCCCCAAACCGGCCACGAGATCGTCCCCGCCATGCACGAGGCGCACCTCAATTGGGTACAACGAGTCTGAAGGAGAATGTTATTATGGCGGACGAACAGACGGTGGACCGGATCGAAGACCATGTGGGCTTGACCCAGCCCGATGCCTTCGAGCAGACGACTACGGGGGACAGCGTGACGACGCGGCACGTCTTCGCCGACGGCGGCGACGGCAAGGAAAAGGAAGTGAACCTGCGGAGCCACCACGCCGGCGCCAGCAGCGACGCCCCGGCGAATAGCGGCATCCCCAGCGCCGAAAAGCAGCACGGCCTCAAGGGCGAGGCCTTCGACCGGCAGACGGACGAGACCCCGATGGCGGACCATATCCTGCCGCGCACGCAGAACCTGGAGCCGTAGTTGGACGCCCTGCTCCTCGGCCTGGACATCGGCGGCACCAAATCCGCCGCCGTGGTCGGCGATGCGGACGGCAGCGTGCTGGCGCGCGTTGCGGCCCCCACGCCGCGCGACAGTTGGCAGGAAGCCGTCGCCCTGCTGTGCGACCTGTGCCGCCAAGTCTGCCGCGAACACGGCGTCCCCATTGCGGACATGGCCGCGCTGGGCGTCTCCTGCGGCGGCCCGCTGGACTCGGCCACCGGGACGGTCTACGCGCCGCCCAACCTGCCCGCCTGGGAGGCCGTCCCGCTGCGCGGTCTGCTGGAAGCCGAGTTCGGACTGCCGACGCGCCTCGAAAACGACGCCAACGCGACCGCGCTGGCCGAGCACCGCTGGGGCGCGGGGCAGGGCTGCCGGGACATGGCCTTTCTGACGATGGGGACGGGCATCGGCGCGGGCCTGATCCTGGACGGGAAGCTCTACCGGGGGCGGCGCGACCTGGCGGGCGAGGTCGGCCATGCCGTCGTCCTGCCGAACGGCCCCCCCTGCCCCTGCGGCAAGCGCGGCTGCCTGGAAGCGCTGGCGTCGGGAACGTCTCTCGCCCGCATGGGCCGCGAGCGCTACGGCGAGGACGGCCTTTCCGCTCACGATGTCTGCGCCCGCGCCCGCTTGGGCGAGGAGATCGCGCAGGGCGTCATCGCCGATGTCGCCCTGTACATGGGCATCGGCCTGGCGAACCTCCTGCACACCCTCAATTTGGAACGCATCGTGCTCGGCACATTGGCCGTCCACGCCGCCGACCTGCTGCTCGACCCCATCCGCGCCGCCACCCAAGCGCACTGCTGGCCGCGCGTCTGGGAGGGCGTCTCCCTCCTCCCCGCCGCCCTGGGCGACGCCGCCCAGGACAAAGCCGCGCTGGCCGTCGCCCTGCTGTGAAAACGGGCCGTAAAGAATCTTACGAAACCGCTTGACAGAACGCGGCGGCAGTGTTATAATCGTATCAACCCCGGACAATCTCCGGCTGCACATGGGACTCTCCGTAAAGAGCAAGCCCCGTGCAATGAAAAGCCGTCCCGCGTCAACCTCGGTTAACAGGCACGGCTTTTTCCTTGCCCTACTTCTTTCCTTGCCCTACTTCGTCAGGTACTCCTTCAAGACTTTCCCCGTCCGCTCCGCAACGACTTGGTGATGGAGCCAGGTCGGATGGTTCGCCACTTCGCCGAGGTAGAACTGTTCCAGGTCAATCCGGCCCCTGCATGACTTCTCGGGATCAAAGGCTCCGAGTCCCGTCCAGAGCAGTTTTCCGGTTCGGCGGTCGAGGGCATCCGTGACCGTGTGCATCCCTGCCCCTTCCGTGAAGCGTTCAAGCAGCACGAGTTTAGGGGTCAGGTTGACGTTCATGCTGCCGGTATCCTCCGGCGGAAGGGTGATCCGCCACAGTTCATGGCCCGTCGCGGCGTCATAGACGGTCAAACCGTGGAAATAGGCAGTGGCAAGCAAGTTCGCGTCCCCATCCATTGCCACGAGATTGAAGTTCCTCCAAGTGCCGTACTTGTTCTTTGTAACGTCCACGGCTTGCCGGGAGACTTCCGACCACAACATTCTGCCGCTCTGTGCCGAAACCGCGTAGAGGCGGCCAAAATGAGAATGGGTGAAAACGCGGCCGTCTGCGGCAAAGACCAGCCCCGTTACCAAACCCCACTGACCATCCGCGTCGCGGTAAGAGCCGCCCCCTAAGCCACGGCCAAACGCCCACAGGCGTCGGCCCGTTCTTGTATCCCAAGCGACAAGCCGCCCGTGCCGCAGAGCCACCGCCCGGCGATCCCCGGCGAGAATGGGCTTGCCAGGTGGGTCGTAGTAAGAGACAGGCTTTCCACTCACGGATGAACCCGCTATGATGTAAGACAGAAGCAGAAGCCAGGCCATGCGAAACGGCATCAGAGTATCCTCCGAACCCGTGTAGGGGCGCGATTCATCGCGCCCTGTTGCTCTTCTGTCCGCGAAGGCAGACAATCGCTTCTACAGACGATGTCAGAAGTTCTTCTGGAAGGCGTTCTTGCCGGAAAGGATGCGCGTTCGGGTGCGCCGCCAGCCGTCCTCCGTTTTGATCCAATGGTCGCGGGATATGTCATCCGCCGTGATCTTGACGGCACGGTGCGTGGTGGTGTTTCCGACACGGGCGACCACATGCTCCTTCACCGTGACGGTCGCCTCCGTGTCGGTGCCTCTGACATCTCCCACCCGTAAACGGTGTGGGGTTCTTGGCTCAACGAGTTCACTTGCTCCTGCTCTTTCACAAGGGCAGGAGTAGAGGCAAACTCTCCCCAAGCGTTCAAGCCACTTTCATGACTTCGGTTTCGGACTGCCCATCCGTACCGTTGATTAGGATATTTGTGATTAGGATATTTGTGATTAGGATATTTGTGATTAGGATATTTGCCTGTTCCAGTCCTTTGGCAAGGATGTTCAGCGCGGCGTTCTCGTCTCTGTCCAATATGCACCCACAGGAACAAGCGTGAGTGCGCTCAGAGAGAGACTTTTTGACACGCTTGCCGCAGGCGGAACAATCCTGCGACGTATATTGCGGAGGGACTGCCACAGTCACTCTGCCGTACACCTTGCCATAATAGACAAGATAGTTACGAAACAGCGACCAACTGGCATCCATGATGCTCTTGGCAAGATGGTGATTTTTCACCATGTTCCGCACCGCAAGGTCTTCAAAGGCGACAACATCGTTTGATGCCACTACGCACCGCGCCGCTTTCACGGCGAAGTCTTTACGTTGCCTTTGGACTTGCAAGTGCTTCCGTGCCAGTCGGTTCTTTGCCTTCTTGCGATTGGCGGAACCTTTGTGTTTGCGGCTGACGCGCCGCTGCAAGAACTTGATGCGTTTCTCGGCTTTGCGCAGAAACTTGGGACACTCTACTTTCTCGCCGTTGCTGTCCGTGTAGAAGGAGGAAAGCCCCATGTCCAGACCCAGGGTTTTGCCCGAAGGAGCAAGTTCTTCTTTACGGTCAACGTCCAGGCAGAACTGGACATAGAACCCATCTGCTTTCCTGACAACACGCACACGTTTAATTTGTTCACGGTTGAACGCGGACAAATCGCGGGTTCTAATCCTTTTGTCCACCAAGCGGAATGTTCCTGCGCCGAAGCCGTCCTTGAGCGTGATGCGCCGAGAGTCGTCGGAGAGTTTCCAGCCCGTCGTCTTGTATTCGACGGAGCGGCAGTCCTTCTGGAACTGCGGGTAGCCCTTCTTCTTGATGGACTTGTCTTTGCAATTCTTGTAGAAGCGCATGATAGCCGAGGAAGCCCGTTCGGAAGCCGCCTGCCGTGCCTGAGAGTTGAGTTTCTTGGCGAAGTCGTATTCTTTGGCAAGGACAGCGCAATACTGATAGAGGTCATAGGGGTTGACCCCGCGATTATCCTTCCAGTAGCGGATGCACTTGTTTCTCACAAATTGAGTAGTACGTATCACTTCCTCTAAGGCTTGGAACTGTTTGTCCTTGCCTTGCAACTTGTATTCATAGACCAGCATCAGGTCTATTGTACCACAAGTTAAGTGAAAATAAGACACTTAATAATTACGGAAGGTGACATATTATCGCCTTCGGAAAGGCGATGCGCTTAGGATAATCTTTATATCCCACCCATAAATGGTGTGGGCTTTACGCGCATTACTGTAAAGCTTTGGATGACGGTGACGGCTTTGAGCGAGTCCACGATCTCTAAGGCCTGTTCCATCTCCTGACGCCCTTCCGAGGCGTCATGGACATGGCCCTTCCGGTCAATCAGGGTGTAGTCGTCGCTGTCAAACTCGTAAATCCCATCCACTTC
>JAABUO010001393.1_pt1 | contig 32004 bp, 33 predicted proteins | sample 5559291 | NCBI WGS metagenome assembly JAABUO01 (sample SAMN10711878, study PRJNA513372) | rock metagenome | isolation source: Antarctica rocks | place: Antarctica: Victoria Land, Finger Mt sud | reverse complement strand
GACGGCAAGCGGCGGCGCCGCCGCGAACGGGTCCGCCAGCGCCGCCTGGGCGGGTCTGCGGCCATCCTGCCGGAGGGCTACTCATTTGCGGCATGACCCACTAGCGTCGGCCATGCCTTCACCGCATAGGAGTCCCACACGCGGTGATCGGGGTCGCTGACGACGGGGTGTTCGACGCCGAACGCCAGCGCGGCGGCGCGCACGTTGGCGCTATCGCGCTCGGCCGTGAACTTGGGCGAGTGGACGCCGATGACCACGACATCGGGGAAGGTCTCTTCGAGCCGCCGCAACTGCGGCAGCATATGCTGGCAGTTAATTCAACATTGCGTCCAGAAGTCGAGGATGACGAGGCGGCCGCGCAGGTCCGTGAGCGTAAGCGGCCGCTCGACGTTGACCCAATCGAGGCCGAGCGGGAAATCGGGGGCGCGCACCATCCCCGCGAACGGCGAGTTGCTCATGACTTGGGCTCCTTATCCAGGTAGTAGCTATCGGTAGCTATCGGTGGTCGGCCAAAGCCTTGGGCCGACCACCATGTCTACGTGCAGCGTAGGCCGATTGACCCCGTCCGTCAAACGGGCCACGAGACGGGGGGAACGGTGCATTTATCTCACCTTCAACGGTTCGACGCGCCCGACAATGAACAGGTATGACAGCGCGCCGAGGATGGCGAAAGCGCCGGCCGTGACCAGGGGGACGACATACGTATGCGTGAGATCCAGCATGACCCCGACGAAAAATGGCGAGACGATCCCGGCCAGGTTGGAGGCGAAGTTCTGAATGCCGCCGATCGAGGCCACGTGGCCCGGGGTCGGCGCGATGTCGGCGGGGAGCGACCAGATACTCGGTGCGGCAAATACGAGCGCGGCGTAGCATAGCGAGAGCAGCGCCAGCGCCTCGGCCGCGGTGGGCACAAAGACGGCCAGGGCGATGACCGAGGCCAGCGCCATGCCGATCACGATGGGGACCTTGCGCGCCACCGTCAAGCTCACGCCCCGCCGCACCAATCGGTCGGACACGAAGCCCCCGAACAACTCGCCGACGACGCCGGCCAGCGGGGGGATAGCGCCGAAGAGACCCAGCTTGAGCAGGCTAAAATGGCGCGCCGTGACCAGGTAACTGGGAAACCACGTGATGTAGAAGTAGATCACGAAGTTGAGGCAGAAGAAACCTAACATCATGCCCCACACCGTACGATAGCCCCACAGAGCGCCCCAACTCACGCGCGGCGACGGAGCGCCTGGAGCGATTGTGGACGTGGCTGCCTCGGGCGCCTGCTCCTCCTCGCGCGCCCCGCCCTGTTCGATATAAGCGCGCTCACTGGCGGAGACGCGACGGTTCGTGCGGAAATCGCGATAGTACAGGACCCACCACGCCGTCCAGGCCAGGCCCAAGACGCCCGTGACGACAAAGGACGCGCGCCAACCGTAGTTGGCGATGACGTATGTGACCAGCGGCAGCGCGAAGGCCGTCCCGGTCTTGGAGCCGATGTCGAAGATGGCCGTGGCAATGCCACGTTCGCGAATCGGGAACCATTCCGAGACGACCTTGGCGTTGGACGGGTACGCGGGAGCCTCGCCGGCGCCCAACAGGAGCCGCGCCCCGAGTAGCGTGGCCAATCCATTCACGGCGCCGGTCAGTATCGTCACGACCGACCACCAGAGACAGGCGAAAGTATAGCCGACGCGCGGGCCGACGCGGTCGATAAACCAGCCCGCGGGGAGTTGGAACACGGCGTAGGTCACGAAGAAGGCCGCGAAGATAGCCCCCTGAAAAGAGTGGCTGATGTGGAACTCTTTCGTGATGAAAGGCGTGGCCACGCCGAGGTTGGTGCGGTCGATATAGTTGATCGTCGTCGCGAGGAAGCACAGGAAGATAACCATCCAACGCACACGGGTCATGCCCTGGCCTGCCGCCGGTCCCTCCACGTCGAACGCGGCAGCCGGCCGGTCGCCCCCCACACCGCCCCGTCCGCGCTCCCCGATCACATCCGCCATGATAAAGCCCCTTTCGCGCTACGGCGCCTCTCCGTCGAGACGCCCCCCTCCCGCCCGCCCGGCCAACCAGGCCGTTCGCGCATCCATGCGGCTACCCATGCAGCAGAAAACAGGCCACGTGGAAGCGCTATCCTGGCACAACGCTTGCCGCGCTAGATTGGGGGAGATACTCCTCGACGTGATTATAGGAGTGACAGGGCTAGCGGAGGGATAGGGGATCATGAGCGACCAGCAATCGATGGGCGGACCGGGCGAGAGCATGAACGACCGCGTCGAGAGCGAGAACGACGAGCGGATCACGTCGGTTACGGGCGGCCAACCCGACACGATAGACAACGTCGGCGCCACGAGCGCCACCGAGGGCTACAGAACCACGGTGAGCGGCGGGGGCACGACCGGGACGGCCGGCGCGATAGTCGACGACACGGGCGACCCCGCGATAGCGCGCCTACGCGGCGAGCAGCCTCTCACGCCCGCCGAGGCGACACGCCTGGGGATCGGCGGCAACCCCGACCTCGGCCGCGTGGCGGGCGACGCGACGCGTACCGATGAGAGGGCCGATGCCGCGACAGACCAGGCGATCCTCGACAATGCGGATTGAGCAAGACGAAACAGAACGATGACGGTTTAGACCGGGGTTAGATATAGTAGATGTGTACGCCGCCGCGGATAGGCGAGGATAGCAAGACGCTCGCCGTTGCCGGCCCATGCGAGGATACAATGACTCCCGACTCCCCTCTCGCCGCCCTGGGCGCCTGGTCCTTCGAGCCCAGTGTCGTGCTGGGACTCGCCTTGACCGCCGCGCTGTACGGCGCCGGGTTGCACGAGTTGCGCCGACGCGGCCGCCTGTGGCGGCGGGTCGCGCCGCGCAACATCGCCTTCTTCGCGCTCGGGCTACTCGCCGTCGCACTGGCCCTGCTCTCGCCGCTCGACACCCTCGATACGCGCCTCTTCGCCGTCCACATGACGCAACACCTGCTCCTGCTCATGATCGCGCCGCCTCTCCTGCTGCTGGGCAAGCCGATCCCGGTCCTCCTCGTCGGCACGCCGCACGGCCTCGCCCGCCGGGTGGCGCGGACGCGCCACCGGACCCGTTGGCTACGCGGCCTCACGCGCCAACTCGTCTCACCGCTGGTGGCGTGGCCCCTCTACATCGGGGATCTCTTGCTATGGCATCTGCCCTCGTTCTACCAGGCGACGCTGCACGACACGGGCATCCACCTTTGCGAGCACGTGTGCTTCCTGGCGACGGGCCTGCTGTTCTGGTGGGTCATCGTGGAGCCGCTGCCGGGTCCGCCGCGTCTGCACCACGGGGTGCGTCTGCTCTACGCCTGGGCCGCGGTGTTGCCGAATACCGCGCTCGGCGCGCTCTTCGTCTTCTCGGACACGCCGTGGTACCGTTTCTACGCCACGCAGCCGCGCCTATGGGGCATCTCAGTCATGAACGACCAGCGCGCGGGCGGTCTCATCATGTGGCTGCCGGGCGACATGATGTACGTGGGCGCCGCCTCACTGCTCTTCTTCGCGATGATGGCGCACGACGAACAGGAACCCGAGGAAGAGGAAGCCCCGCTCGTCGCTGTCGGCGGCGCGGCCTAGTAGCCTATCGACAGCTCATACGGCGTAGCGCGCCGCGTCCGCGCGCTTAAACTCCAAACCCAGGCCCGGTCGCGAGCGGTCGGGGTGGAGCGCGCCGTCTATGGGTGTGAGCGCGCCGTCGAACAGCATGTGCTCGATGCGGGCGTGATCGTGGAAGTACTCGATCGGGCTGAGCCGCGCGATGGCGCAGCACGGCGGAACGTGCAGTGAGGGCGCGCAGTGCGCCGAGAGATCCATGCCGCGTGACTCCGTGAGCGCCGCCGTCCGCAAGAAGCCGGTGATCCCGGCGCAGCGCGAGCCGTCCGCCTGCAGCACGTCGACCGCCTCGTGCTCAAGCATGTGACGGAAGTACCACAGGTCGTAGCCGTACTCGCCGGCCGCGATATCCATGCCCGCCGGCCCGCGGTCACGGATCAAACGCAGTCCCTCCAGATCGTCGGCGGAGACCGGTTCCTCGAACCATACGACGCCGTACTCTTGGAAGGCTTCCGCCTGCGCCAGGGCCTGCTTGCGACTGTAGGCTCCGTTGGCGTCCACGTAGAGCGCGGCGTCCGGCCCGATGGCGTCGCGCGCGGCGCGCACGCGCCCAAGGTCGTCGGCCGGATGGGTCCCGATCTTCATCTTGACGCGCGGGATGCCCTGCTCCACCCAGCCGCCGAGTTGGCGCCGCAGATGCTCGATAGGGTACGAGGTGAAGCCGCCGCTGCCGTAGACGGGCACGGCGTCGCGCGCCGCCCCGAGCAACGTTACCAACGACACGTCGAGGAGACAGGCCTTGAGATCCCACAGCGCGACGTCGATGGCGGAGATCGCCATCGAGGCGATGCCAGGGCGTCCCAGGTTGCGGATCGCGTGGACCATCGCCTCCCAGCAGCCCGGCACGTCCATCGCGTCGCGGCCCCGCACGACCGCGGCCAGCATGTCCTTGACGAGGGTCCCCGTCGCCGTATCGGCGTAGGTATAGCCGATGCTCCGCTTCCCTCCCGCGCTCGCCTCGACGAGGACGAGCGTGGTGGAGTCCCACGCGTACGTACCGTCCGCTTCCGGCGCGTCGGTCGGTATCTTATACACCGACACAGCGACCCGCTCGATAGGCGTCGCGCTACTCCAGCTTGCCATAGGTCATCCCCCTCTCATCGTCTCAAAGGGACCTACTCGTCTATTCCAAGTTACCCGGGCCACGGTCGCGAACGCGATCGGGGCGTTCTGGGACGAACGAGCAGGCCGCGGCGCTTACGTGATCGGCCTTAAGATGACCGGCCCTGATTTTTCGAGCGACTCCCTGGACCGCCCCCCGAAGCGCGGCACGCCGCGGCCCGATGTCCCCGCCGGCTCGAGTCCTTTGCGCAAAGGGGGTGTCGCGCCGCTGCCCCGGCGCCTGACCAGCACGTTCTCCTTCTCGCTGATGAGGTAGTCGGCCGTGCGCGCCGCCAGCGCCTGGATGGTCAGGCCGGGGTTGGCCGAGCCCTGCGTCGGCAGGATGCTGCCGTCGCAGATAAATAGGTTGGCGATATCGTGCGACTGGCCGAATTTGTCCACCACCGAGGTACGGGGGTCGGCGCCCATGCGGGCCGCCCCCACCAGGTGGGCGTAGCGCGCCTCCTGCGTCACATCCTCCGCTCCAGCGGCCCACATGATTTCCTCGGTCCGCTCGCGGGCGAAGGCGATCAACTTCTTGTCGTTGTCGCGCAGGTTAAAAGCAATCTTGGCCACGGGCAGGCCAAACTCGTCCTTGTCCTCGGCTAGGGTGACCGCGTTGTCCTTCCAGGGCAGGATCTCGCCGAGCAGGCCGAGCGCCGAGTAGTGATTGTAGTCCATCATCTCGCGGCGCATACCCCAGCCCCACACGCCCTTCGACGCCATGATCTGCTTGGCGAAAGAGATCGGCAGCGGGCCCACCGTTTGCACGGCGAAGCCCCGGGCGAAGTCCCGCCTCGGATCGGTCTCGTAGAAGTGCTCGGTCAGCGAGTTTGCCGGCGGCCCCTTGTACATGCGAATGAGATCGGGGAAGCGGCCGAGCACCACGTTGCCGGCCTGAGCCATCAAGTACTTGCCGACGGTCCCGCTGGAGTTGGCCAACCCGTTCTCGTAGCCGGGGCAGGCCGAGTTGAGCAGCAGGCGCGGCGTTTCGATGGCGTAGCCGCACACGAGGACGAGCCTGGCCTTCTGCTCGACCTCCCGCTTATCGCGGTCGAAGTACGTGACCCCGGTGACGTTGCCGTCCGTGCCGAGATTGACGCGCGCCACCATGCAGTGGTCGCGCAACTCGGCCCCATGCTGGAGAGCGTCGGGGACGTGGCTGACCAGCGTGCTCTGCTTGGCCCCCACCTTACAGCCCTGGATGCAAAAGCCGCGGTAGATGCAGTGCGGCCGATCGGCGTGGGCCCCCGCGTTGATCGCCACCGGGCCGCCGATGCTGACGGGGATGCCGAGCGCGGTACAGCCCTTGATGAGGGTGTCGGGGACTCCGGCCGTCGGATGCGGCCCGTAGGTGTAACCGTGCGGGTCGCCCCAGGGAAAGTAGGCCGGCCCCGAGACGGGCATCTCGCGCTCAAGTTGTTCGTAGTAGGGCTTGAGGTCCCAGTACGAGATCGGCCAGTCGGCCCCGAGGCCGTCCTGTGAGTAGACCCTGAAGTCGGACGGGTGGAAGCGCGGCGCGAACCCGGCCCAGTGGACCGAGCCGCCGCCGACGCCGTGGCCGCTATTGTTCTCGCCGAACACCAGGGGGTTCTCGCCCCCGGTGATACGCAGGTCGTTCCAATAGAGCCCGTACGAGCCGGTCTCGTCGCTGACCCAGTCGCGCTCGACGTCCCAGAACGGGCCGGCCTCCAGGCCCACCACGCGGAACCCGGCCTTGGCCAGGCGCTGCAGCAACACGCCCCCCGCCGCACCTACGCCGACGATGACGACGTCGACCTCCTCGCCGGGCTCGAAGCGCCGCATCGGGGCATGCGCTCTCTGAATCGGCCCAAGCGTGTGCGCGTCCGTCTTGGGTCCTTTGAAGGCGCCGAACAGCGGCGACTTCAAAATCATATTCTGACGCTCCGAGGGTTTCAATGCGTTCCTCCACTGCCGCCCGCTATACCCCTTTGGGGATGAGGAGGGGCGACGTACTCCGGGTCGTATTCCCCCGAGAGCGCCGTCGGCGGGTGGATCCAGTCGTAGCGCCGCTCGCGCTTCTCATGAGGCTCCGGCTCGCCGCGTTCCTGGCGCATATAGCCGCGTGGGTAGGCCGGGCCGCCGAAGCCGATCTCGTCCCACGCGTACGGGTGCGCGTAGTAGGCCTCCACCACGTCGTGCAGCAGCAACGTCCAGAAGTGCTGGACCGACATGCGTCGCCAGATCTCGTCGCCCGCGGGCGGCTTGCCATCGTGGATCGTCTTGAGGACCTCGTCTTGCGCGCGCGGTCCCAACGCGACGAACGACTTAGCATGCATGTGCCGGGCGATCTCGTCGATGGCCCGCAGCCCCAGCAGGTGCGCCTCCTGAATCGGCGGCATATCTTCGTAGCGGTAGCCGGGGATGAGCTTCTCGTACACCTTGCGGTCGATGTAGTTGAGGAGGGGGATCTTGTGCGCCTCGTCACGGTCGTCCTGCGGCAGCATACGATCGCAGACGGCGCGCATGAGCGCCTCGTTCTCGCCCGTAAAGAAACGGATCGGGGGCGGGTTATCGACCCGATCCAACACGAGATTGCGCGTCGCCTCGTCCCAAAAATCCTTCTGGCTCAACGTACTGTAGCCTTGATAGTAGCCCGGTTGCGCCTTCGGCGGCAGGGGCCGTCCCGTCTGGCGGTCGACGGGCCATAGGTCTTCGCGTCGATCGGGGGCTGACACTAGTCTGACCTCCGCAGCAAACTGGCCAACACGCCCAGGAAGCCGCTGGCGGCGAACAGCAGGGGCGCGAACAAGGGCGGCCCGTACATCGCGTTGTAGATGGGATACGTGAGGCCGCCGGCGCGACGGAACTGGCCGCGCAGATGATAGAACGTGCCGATGGCCCCGTCGAGCATCGCCAGGATAGAGACGATCGGGAGGACGACGCGCGCGGCCGTGCGGTTCCAGACGGCGGCCAGGCCCGCCACGAACAGAACCGGGGTCAGCGCGATCGGCGTCCATTGGACCCGGTATTGAAAATTGTTCTTATAGTGCGAGTACAGGGCTTCGAAGCCGCTGAGCAGCGCCGAGAGGGCCGCCGCGATGGCCAACTGCTGCTGGAAGCGCCCCTCGCGCATCTGTCGCTCCAGGCGCAGGACATCGTCCCCGACCGCTTCCGGCGCCAGGCGCGGCCACCGCGCGCGCGACCGCGAGAGGGCGGGCAGACGGTTGGAGAGCGTCGTCGGCGGGTCCTCCTCCGGGCGCAACACCGAGGCGATCAAACCCAGGTAGCCGCTAAGCGCGAAGAGCAGCGGCGCCAACACGGGCGGCCCCATGACCAGATTGAAGACGGGGATGCGCCACCCACCGGGCTTGCGATGGATGCCGCGGACGTGCATGAAAAAGCCGATCACACCGTCGACGACGGTGAGGGCCGAGACGACCGGCAATACCGTGCGCGCCGCCCGTTTGCTGAAGGCGCCCCAGATCCCCGCCACGAGCAACGCCGGGCTGAGGATCGCCGGCGTGTACATGACACGCTGGCTGTAACTGCCGCGGTAATGTTCGGGGATGACCTCCAGCCCGCTGAGCAGGCTGGCGATGCCGGCGATGAGGGAAAGGGTGCGCTGGAAACGGCCCTCGCGGACGTGCCGGTCGAGCGCGATCCCCTCGCGGAGGAGCCAGTCGAGACCAGGAGAGCGCTTCTTATCCACGCTCTCCACCGCCTCGACCAGGTCGACCAGGGGGTCCTCGTCGGCCGCTCTTTTCAAGAAAGCCAGTAGTCGTACGGCCACATTTACCCTTCTTCCAGCTATCAGCTGTCGGCTGTCGGTTAGCGATCGGCCGTCGGCGATGCGCTGTCGTGGGCCGCGCGGGGCGCGGCCCACATGACCGGCACGACTAAACTGACGGCCGACCGCTAATCGCTCTACAACACTTCGCGCGTCTTGAACGGCAGGACATCTTTCAGCATGTCCTTCACGACGTCGACGATGATCGGCACGCGGTCCTGCTCGCCCTTCACGATCGCCTCGGCGAACTTTATCGCCTGCTGTGTCGAGATATGCCCCGGTAGCCCCGGCTCGTTCGCGTCGACGACCGCCTCGATCACGACCGGCCCTGGCTGGGCGAATGCCTCGCCCAGCACCCGCTCGGCGTCCTTGGGATCGTCGATGCAATAGCCCCCGGCCCCGCAGGCCCTGGCATAAGCGGCGAAGTCGATCGGCTGCAGGTTAACGCCGAACTCGGGGTTACCCTCCTGCGCCATCTGCTCCCACTTGATCTGCCCTAGCGTGTTGTTCTTGATGATGATGACCTTGACCGACAGGTTGTACTTGACCATCGTCGCGATCTCGCCCATCAGCATGGTGAAGCCGCCATCGCCAACCAGGGCCACAACCTGACGACCCGGATAGGCGACCGACGCCCCGATGGCGTAGGGGAGCCCGCAGGCCATCGTCGCCAGCAGTCCCGAGACCGAGAAGTCCATGCCCTCGCGCATCTCAACGTAGCGCGCCGCCCACGTCGTGACGGTGCCGCAGTCGCAGGCGATGATGGCGTTGTCGGCCAGGAATTTATTGAGGTGATAGGGGACGACCTGCGGCTTCATCGGCATGTCGGTGCGCGTGGCGCGGGCCTTCATCAACCCGTTCCAGTCCTTCATGCGCTCCCGCGCCTTCTCCAGGAAGCCGCGATCCTCCTTGCGCTTGAGCAGCGGGAGCAGCGCCTGCAACACGGCCTTGCAGTCGCCGGTGAGCCCAACCTCGACCGGGTAGCGCAGGCTGATGCGGCTCGCGTCGATGTCGACCTGAATGCCCCTGGCCTGGCCCGGCTTGGGTAGAAACTCGATGTAGGGGTAGCTCGTGCCGAGCATAATAAACGTATCGCACTCCTCCATGGCGTCCTGCGACGGCGCCGTGCCGAGCAGCCCGATGCCCCCCGTCGTATAGGGGTTATGGTCGGCGAGGACCGCTTTGCCCAGCAGCGCTTTGATGACAGGGCCGCCGACGGTCTCGGCGAGCTGCACGAGTTCGTCCTTCGCGTTGTAGCAGCCACGGCCGGCCAGGATGGCGACCCTGGACCCCGCGTTGATGATATCGGCGGCGCGCTGCAAGGTGTCGCGCGGCGGTAGCGGATAGGCCGGGGCGAAGATGTCGCCGCTGTGCTTGGCGATGTTGCCCGTCGAGCGATCGTCGTCGGACATCGTCCACTCCTGGATGTCCTTGGGGATGGTGATGTGGGACACCCCACGCTCCATGAGGGCGGTCTTGATCGCCTCGTCGACGACGTTACCGACATGGGCCGGCCCCATCACCCGCTCGTTGTAGACCGTCACGTCCATGTAGAGCTTGTCGAGATCGACGTCCTGCTGGTAGTGCGTGCCGATGAGGTCGTGGAAAGTGTGCCCCGTGATAGCCAACACGGGCTGCCCATCGCACTTGGCGTCGTAGAGACCGTTCAACAGGTGGATACCGCCGGGTCCCGAGGTAGCGAGGCATACGCCCAGCCGGCCCGTAAACTTGGCGTAGCCGCAGGCGGCGAAGGCCGCCGCCTCCTCGTGGCGCACCTGGATGTACGTGAGCTTGTCCTGATGCGTGCGCAGGGCCTCGAAGATGCCGTTGATCCCGTCGCCCGGAAACCCGAAGATTGTGTCGACGTTCCAGTCGATCAGTCGCTCGATCAGCAAGTCCGCCGTTGTCTTAGCCATTCTCGTCTCCTCTTTTTGTATTGCCTCGCGATACTAATTTCACTAGAGCAAATGATATGCCAGTAGAGTTACGGGGACATACCCCGCGCCTTCCTGTGGCGCAGCTGACGCAGCGCGGCCAGCGCCTCCGGTATGACGAGGGCGGCCGTCGTCGCGGTCGCCGCGGTCGTCAGGATGCACCAGGAGCAATACGCGCGGTAGTTTGTCATCTGGTCGACGCTCAACTTGGCGGCCTGCGCGGCGTCGAACGCCGCCTTCGCCGCCAGCGCGAGGGGGATCCACGGGCGCTGCTCCGCGCGATCCGGACCGCCCATCGCGGCCAGCGCCATCGTGGCGGCGTAACTGCCGATACCCAAGATCCCGTCCGGGATGGAGAGCATCGCGTACGCCTGCGCCGAGCCGTTGACCTTGTCCGCGTCGAAGCCGAGCAGCGGCGGCTCCGGCACGTGCGGAATGACCCCCATTTGATAGAGCGCGATCACCCCGAGCGATCCGATGGAGACGAGCGACGCGGCCACCGCGCCGCGCCGTTGCGCCATGAACGGGCCCGACCCTTGCCGCAATTCCCGGCTTCGCCTCGCCGCGTCCGCGCTCATCGCAGCCTCCTCGCGACCACGGCGCAGGCGGCGGTGATGGCTCCAAGCCCGAGTCCGGCCAGCGCCAACTCACGCTCATGCGTAGCCAGCCACAGCTCCGGGCTGCTGTCACGCGCGCGGTCGTCGAACGAGCCATGCGCGCCGTGGTCGCCCGCGACCGGCTCCCACAGGTTATCCGGGCGATCGCGGTCCGCCGGCTGGTCCGTCTGCTGCGCCTTGTAGCCGGTCTTGCCGAGATAGAAGTCCAGCAGCCCCGGCGCGACCATGTTCCCGATCACAGCTTCGAGCGTGGAGAGGCCGACGTAGAGCTCGCGGCGGTTGTGGCGCGCCGCCCAGTAGATCGCCTCGCCGGCGACCTCGGGCTGGTAGATCGGCGGGACCGGCTGCGCCTTATGGGGCAGCCGGCTCTTGACCCAGCCGAATTGAGGGGTGTTGAGCGCGGGCATCTGCACCATGGTGAGCCGCACATGGCTCTTGTCGTGGATGAGTTCGCAGCGCAGTGAGTCGGTGAAGCCGCGGATGCCGGCCTTGCCGCCGCAGTAGGCGGCTTGCAGCGGGATGCTGCGGTAGGCCAGCGCCGAGCCCACTTGCACGATGTGGCCGCGGTCGCGCGGGAGCATGCGCTTCAGCGCGGACATCGTCCCGTAGACCTGCCCCAGGTACGTCACCTCGGTCACACGGCGGAACTCGGCGGCCGTCATCTCTTTAAACGGGGAGAAGACCGAGGCCATAGCGTCGTTGACCCACACGTCGATGGGGCCCAACTCGCGCTCGGCGCGATCCGCGGCCTCCTCGACCGCGTCGGGATCGGCCACGTCGACCGGCAGAATCAGGGCCTTGCCGCCCGCCGCCTCGACATCCCTCCTGGCGCCCTCCAATCCGTCCATGCCGGCGCCGCCGCGCGCGATCAACCCGATGTGGGCGCCGCGCTTGGCGAACGCCTGCACGGCCGCGCGCCCTACGCCGGCGGACGCCCCCGTGACGACGACGACCTCCGGTACGCTTGCTTTACTCATATAACAGGCCTTTCATTCTTATCATTCTTACATACCCTCCTTACGTGCCCTCGACGCGGTTAGGCGGGATGCGGCCCGACAGCGCCGCCGTCACGCTCTCGACGACGAGGCGTCCCATCGCCTCGCGCGCCGGCCCGCTCGAACTACCCAGGTGCGGCGTCAGGACGACGTTGTCTAGCTCGGTCAGGCCGGGCGTGAGACGCGGCTCGTGCTCGTACACGTCGAGCGCGGCGCCGGCGATCCTCTTGTGCTTGAGCGCGTCGACCAACGCTTCCTCGTCGACGACCGGGCCCCGGCACAGGTTCAGCAGATGGGCCGTCGGCTTCATAAGCCCCAACCGCCGCTTGTCGACCATGCGCCGCGTCTCCGGCGTCAGCGGGACGTGCAGGGTGACGACGTCGGCGCTCTTGAAAACCTCGTCGAGTTCGACGTAGGCGACGCCGATAGCCCTCTCGAGCTTGTACTTGCGTAAGACGTCGTAGTAGATGACGTCCATGTCGAAGCCCTTGGCGCGCTCGGCCACGGTCGACCCGATCTGCCCCAACCCAATGACGCCCAACCTATGGCGATCGAGCTCCGGCCCCACCAGGCGAAAGGCGTCCCAATACTTGAACTTTCCGGCGCGGACCAAGCGGTCGCCCGCCACGATGCCACGCATCAGGGCGAGGGCGACGCCGAAGGTCAACTCGCAAACGGCGCTATTCTCCGCTCCCACCGTATGCGTGACCCATATATCGCGCGCGATGGCGGCGTCGAGATCGACGTTGTCGTAGCCGACGGCATAGGTAGCCACGATCTTGAGGTCGGGTCCCGCGGCGTCGAACACGGCCTCGGTCATCTTGTCGTCCGCGATGCTAACGATGGCGTGCGCCCCACGGACGAACGCGGCGAGCGCGTCAGCCTCCAGTGGCTCGACGCTGTCGTGGACGACGACCTCGAAATGCTCCCGCAGCGGCGCCGCCAGCGGCTCGGGAACTTTCCTCGTTATCACAACCCGTTGCTTAGACGCGCCCATAGTCTCCTCTACACTTCTTGTCTAAGCTCGAGCAGGCAGAACCCTTTGTGCTCGAGCTGGAGAGTGACGCCCCTCGTCAACTCCTCGGCGGACAGCAGGTCGTCGTCCTCGACCCAATGCCCCAGGAGGCTGTTGTAGGTCCGGCGCCGGTACGCGCCGGCCAACGCGGCCTCCACCCACACGGCCGCCGTGATCGTGTGCGTGGCCGTGTTGCCGACGAACAGAATAAGGTCGTCCCCCTGGCGCAACCCCAGCCCACACACGCTCTCGCCGCTTACGTGGACGGCCGACGTGATGTCCTCCTCGTAGGCCAGGTAGGGGTCCGACTCCTGGAAGTGGGTGTTCGTGTACATGCGCACCTCGGGCGCGCGCACGGCGAACCACGTCAGGCGCCGGCCGCGATACGGCATGTTTTGCACGCCCATCCACTTCCAGTTGGGCGCGAGGCGCGGATGGACGCTCACGTTCCCCGATGAATGGTCGAGGCCAGCCATGCCCTCGATCGCCGCCCATAGGTAGCGCGGGGGAAACCACGGCGAGAGCATCATGCCTTCGTTGACCAGCGTCTCCCCGTTGAGCCACTCCGAAAACTGGCCCGGAACCGTATTGTTCTTACGCGGGTCGCGGGAGTAATTCTGGAAACTCGTCCCCAGCGCGTCGTCGACGCGCTCCGCGGCGAAGCGGGCCGCGGCGAAGGCGTACCAGAACGTGACCCCGACCCAGACCCCGCCCATCAGGCCGTAGGCGGGCTCGGGCCCGGGGCTATAGTGGGGGGCGTCGCGCGGGACGGTGCGTATCCCGGCTTCGGTCCAGAAGTCGTCGCCGCTGAGCCGCGCGATGATCGCGGCGGCCGTCTGATCGGACGCGACGCCGAAGATGACCGGGAAGACAAGGTCCGAGGTGATGTCGCTGCGCGGAACGCCCTCGACCTCGATGTTCAGGTAGTACAGGCCGTTATCCGGATTGAGCAGATGCGTGTTGATCGCCTCTTTGAGCGCGGCGGCCCGCGCGGCAAAGTCGGCGCTCTCCTCATGCTTGCCGACCACCCGCGCCATCTGTGAGGCCGTCTGTAGGGCCGCGTAGCACTCGGAGTTGAGCTCAGTCGTCGCCCCCGATAGCCGGTAGTCCTTGATGACGTTACGCCACCCGACGATACCCCAGTCCGACGTGCCGGTCGAGGTACACCAGACGAGCCCCTGGTCGTTGCGCTGTGAGAGGATGTAGCGCGCCGCCTTGGCGGCGGCGGGGTAGACCTCGCGCAGGAAATCCTCGTCGCCCGTCGCATTGTAGTGGCGCCAGAGCGCCAGGATCAGCAGGGGCGTATTGTCATTGATGTTGAGGCCGTAGTCGGCGGTCTTATCGTTGCGGATATCGTAGTACTCGACGATCATACCGCTCTTCTCCTGCAGACGCACGTAGGCGAGCAGCGACTCACGGACGAACGCGGGCACGAGGTAGTCGGCGCCGAAAGCGAACCAGGCCGTGTCGCGGCCCACGCTGTTGTTGGAACGCGTGGGATCGTTGACGAAGCACCAGCCCGTCGGGGCCTTGAGCATGACGCGCAACATATTAGCCTTGGCCCACAGCACGCCGCGATTGATCTGCACGTTGGGGGTCACCACGACGGAGCGGCCCAGAACGTCGTGATAGTACGCTTTGGTCCGGTCGAGCGCTTCACCGGCCGGCGGGCACGCCCGGTACGATTGCCCGGCCGCGCGCCGTCCATCGCCCGACAGGCTCAACAGGTAGTAGAAGTCGACGCTCTCACCCGGCCGCAGCGTATGGGAGTGGTACAGCACCCCGAGGGGGCCGCTGGGAGGTAGATCGGTCCGCCCCGAGAGCACGTCGGGGGAGCGCCCCCCGACAGCCTTCCCGTAGTCGAGCGTCGTTTCAAAGCCCGCCGGCTTCTCGGAACACCCAAAGACGCGCACGTGGTCCGGCTTTGCCCCGTTCCAGGCCACCAGGGCGTGCAGCTTCTCGTCATACTCCGCGACGACGTCGTGCGCCGTGCGTCCACGCAGTTCGCAGAAGGCGTAGGTCGATGTGTGCGACTCCCACGGGGAGTCGTTGCGCAGGCGCACCGTATAGTACACGGCGGGAGGATCGACCGTGCCGTCATCCGCGGGGGCGGCGCTCAGGACAAAGATGTCTTCATGAACGTGGACGCCGTCGGCCAGGTGAAAATCGTGCTCCTGGTGCTCGGGGTGCAGCGTGAACATCCCGGCCTGCGGCGTCAGGTGCATGCCGGTACGCTCGTCCCAGTGGTGCAGCACGAGCGTGCCGAAGAGCGTTTCTCCCAGGTCAGTACTGTAGACCTTCTCGATCGCGCCCGTGGCCTTGATCACCGTACAAACCTTGGGTCCGCCCAAGGTGCTCCCGACGGCCATCTGATGGTCGGGGACGCGGTAGATCGCGACACTCTCGCTCGCGCCGACCCCGGTCGCAACATCCATGTCCTTCATCTCCTCCTCGAGATCCCCTATCTCTCCCAATCACGACACCCGCACGAACCGTGCCAATGTATCATGATAAGATATAAACTTTCCGAAGGCGGCGACGCGACTACATGGACCAGGCGTAGGCGACCTTTCGCCGACCACGGCGACGATGAGCGCCCCATTTAGGGGATATATCTTTTCGTGACGTATTGCTCGTGGTACGATCTATCGTATAGGTAGCGCGCTACATTGGCGCTACTCACTGCCCTAACATCCCGAGGATGTCAGGGAGAGGCGATGAGGCTTATGTTTGACGATATAGGACCTGTCACAAAGACGGGCGTGCCGAACGAATCGGAGCAGGCTCTCGAAGACGCCGATTATCAGGCCCAGGCCGACTTTCGCTACGCGCTGCGCCGCTTCCTACGTGGGGCGGAAGAAAACGCGCGCGCGGCCGGCGTCACGCCGCAGCAGCACCTCCTCTTGCTCGCCGTGCGCGGCCACCCCGCGTACCCCGAGGTAAACATCACGGACCTCGCCGAGCGTCTGCAGGTTCGCCACCACAGCGCGTCGCTCCTGGTCGACCGGGCGGTCAACCGCAAGCCCTTACCCCTCCTGCGCCGTCAACAGGATCCGGTCGACCGCCGCCGCGCGCTCGTTTCCCTCTCGCCGGAAGGACAGCGTGTGCTGGATGAGATTACCTCCGCCAATCGTCAGGAGTTGCCGACCCTGGAGCGGTCTTTATCGCGACTGCGGACGTCGATGGCGCGCGCAACGCACGAGCACGGCCGCATCTTCCTGAGCTAGAGTTTGGCCAATTCAAGCCGCGTAGCGGTGAGCCGTCCTGCGTACAGATCGTGCTCGTCTGGCGCTATGAGTTGCTCGACCCACGACGAGCCCCGCTCCGTGACATACCGCTTCACGAGGGCACTCGTATCCAGGTAGTACGCTGTCATTACCGGCGTTCGCGCATGATCTGCTCCGAGAGCGGTTCTCCACTGACCTGAATACGGCGGCGATCGGGGAAGAGGGATGTCTCACCCGCCGCGACCGGCGCCAGACGCCCGGCAGCGCGTAAGCTGTCCTTACAGGCGTCCTCTGCCGCTCGGAGGTCCGTGGCCCGCTGGGTGTCATCAGCGGATGACTTCTCATGCGCCTGCGGACGTATCTCCACACGCACGCCGTCGGCCAGTCGCGCCCCATTCTCTAACTCGATGTGGTTCCCGCGCACCACGCCGTAATACATTTCCATCGTGTCCCTCCGTATCGTGTCCCTCCGTTCGATTTCTAGTATCGCGCATGAGTGCTCCCAGTCTAGCAAAGCAAAAAACTGTCTGTCAGGCCGCGCCGACAGCGGCGCGCACGCGCGGAAGCACCTGCCGCCCAAAGAACTCGGCGACGGCGGCCTGATCGGGCTGCGCCGAATGCACGAACACGTGGGTGACCCCTTTGTCGAGAAGCTCCTGAATGGCCCGCGCGTGAGCCTCGGGATCGGTACTGACCATCCACTGACCGTACACGTCCTCGAGCGGGATGTTCTGCTCGGCGTGCTGTTGAATCGTAATAGGGCTCATCTCGTTGAAATAACCGGGCTTCCATCCCTTGGGGAGGAACCGCCACAATTCGGCGCCGCGCGCGGCCTCGGCCTGATCGCTGACGGAAACGAAGTGTTCGAGCAGGATCGGCATCGTATCGGGATTTTTACCGGCCGCGCGCGCGCCTTCGCGCCAGGCCTCTAGATACGCCGGATTGGTTTTGAATTGGTTGTGGTCGGCGACGAGGCCGTCGCCGTGCATGCCGGAGAGGTGGGCGCTCTTGGGTCCGCCCGCGGCAATGTAGATCGGGATGGGCCGTGGCGGCACGTCGTAGAGCCGTCCGTCGACCTGGTAGTACTGCCCATCGTACTTCACATGCTCGCCCGACCAGAGCCCCCGTATAATTTGCACAGCCTCCACCAAGCGCGCCGCCCGCTCGGGGTAGAGCGCCCAGCCGCCTCCGGCCACCGCCTCGTTGAGCTTCTCGCCGGTCCCCAAGCCGATGAAGATACGCCCTGGGTAGAATAGGCTGAGCGTGGCGAAGGCCTCGGCCACGACCGCGGGCCGATAGCGGAACGTGGGGCAGGTCACGCCCGTGCCCATGGTGAGGCGCGAGGCCTGCTGACCCAGGGCCGACAACGTGACCCAGGCCATCCCGGCGTGCCCCTAATTGTCCTGCCAGGGCTGAAAGTGATCGCTCGTCCAGACGGCGTCGAAGCCGACCCGCTCGGCCGCCACGCCGTAGTCGAGCAGGTTCGGCGCCGGGAATTGCTCGTGCGAGAGCACGAAGCCCATCACCGGTCGGCCCTTGGATTGCGTCACATCACTCATAATCGCCCCTCCCCTACCATCCATCATCCCGGTACGTCCGCGCCGTCCGCGCCGTCCGCGCGAATCCCTTGTTTCGTCTTGCCAATGTGGTTGAGCGGATAGGTCACGGTCGCGGAACCGCGACCGTGACCTATCCGCGCTCTGCGAGAGACGCGCGCCTTTACGAGAGGTGGGGTGTGGCAAAATACGTGCCCAACATACAATGGACGCGGATCCCTTGAGACCGGTACACTCTCATAGCGGCTGTGACTAAAATGCTTTGACAAAGCGGGAGTCTTCGTGATACGGTTCTAGTGCCCCGTCCGAGTATCGTGGCGTGATAGGTATACGATGCTAGATTTTCTGCGACACCTCCTCGATCGGACGTTCCTCGATCCACGCGCGCCGCAGGTCCACGCTATCACGAACCTGTTCTGGGTCGGCGCCATCGTCGCGACGATTTTCCTGATCATCCCGTCCGCCGCGCTGATCTACACGATGATTCGGTTCCGGCATCGGCCCGGCCAGGAGGACCCGCCGCCGGTCTATGGAAATCACAAGCTCGAGATCACCTGGACGGTCGTCCCCTTAGTCATCGTGCTCGGGATTTTCGGGCTCTCGGTCAGCGCCATGCGCCTGTCATCCCCGTCCACCGATCCACCGCCGCGCCAGACGGCCTCCATCACCATCATCGGCCACCAGTGGTGGTGGGAGATCCGCTATCCCTCGGGCGTCGTGACCGCCAACGAGATCCACATCCCGACCCACCAGCAACTGCTCGTCGACCTCAAATCGGCCGACGTCGTCCACGGCTTCTGGGTTCCACAGGTGGCGAGCCAGATGTACCTCGAGCCCGGACAGACAAACCAGATATGGCTGCAAGCCGACCGGGCCGGCACGTACCTGGGCCAGTGCGCCGAGTTCTGTGGGAGCGCCCACGCCTGGATGCTGCTGCGCGTCGTCGCCCAGTCGCCCGCCGCCTTCGACGCGTGGCAGCGCGCCCAACTCGGCCGCGCCGTGGGGCCAGGTGCGACGACGGGTAAGACGAGCACGCAGACGATCGCGGAAGGGGCGCAGCCGGCCACGCAAACCCCGACGCGCGAGACGGGCGCCAACGCGAGCGAGTTCGCGCAGGGGGCCACGCTGTTCCAGCAGCTTTCGTGTCAGGTTTGTCACGCCATCGACGGCACCGCCGCGCACGGCGTGGTCGGACCCGACCTGACGCACTTCGGGAGCAGGCAGTCGCTGGCCGCGGGTCGTCTCTCCAACACGCCCACGCACCTGGCGACCTGGCTGCGCAACCCCGACGCCCTCAAGCCCGGCGTACACATGCCCAACCTGCTGCTGACCGATCCGCAGATTCGTGCCCTCACCACCTACCTGGAAGGATTGAAATGAGCGACATCTCCCTCCCCAGAGAGGCCGCGCCCCCGCTGGTCGCCGAGCTCGACGAGTCCCTGCCGAATATACACGCGAACGAGGGGCTCCTGGCCTGGATCGGCTCGGTCGACCACAAGCAGATCGGCATCCTCTACCTGGTGACGACCTTTATCTTCCTGCTCATCGGGGGCCTGGAGGCGATGCTGATCCGCTGGCAACTCTCATCCCCCGGCAACAGAGCGGTCTCGGCGGCCGCGTACAATCAGATCTTCACCATGCACGGCACCACGATGGTGTTTCTGGCCATCATGCCAATGCTGATCGGCTTCGCCACCTACTTTGTCCCGCTGATGATTGGGGCCACCGACATGGCCTTCCCACGCCTCAACGCGTTCTCCTTCTGGGTCTTCGCGTTCGGCGGCCTCGTGCTCTACTACAGCTTCGTCTCGGGCAACGCGCCCGACATGGGCTGGTACGGCTACGCGCCGCTGACCGAGTGGCCGTACACCTCGAACGTGGGCGTCAACTACTGGGGCGCGGGGCTGCTCATCACCGGGATCGGCAGCGTCGCCTCGGCCATCAACATTATCGTGACGACGATGACCTTGCGCGCGCCGGGGATGAGCCTGCGCCGGGTCCCGCTCTTCGTGTGGATGAGCCTGTTCCAGGCGGTCCTGCTCGTCCTAGCTATCCCTTCGCTCAACGCCTCGCTGGTGATGCTGCTGATCGACCGGCTCCTGGGCGGCCACTTCTTCGACCCCACGCACGGCGGCCAGCCCGTGTTGTGGCAACACGCCTTCTGGTCGTTCGGTCACCCCGAGGTCTACATCCTGATCCTGCCGGGCTGGGGCATCATCTCCGAGGTCATCCCCGTCTTCTCGCGCAAGCCCATCTTCGGCTTCGGCTTCGTGGCCGCCGCGACCGTGGCCATCAGCGGGCTCTCCCTGCTGGTATGGGGCCACCACATGTTCACCTCGGGGATGGGCCACCCGCTCGACCTGGCCTTCGGTCTGGCCAGCCTGCTCATCGCCGTCCCGACGGGGATCAAGATCTTCAACTGGACCGCGACGACCTGGGGCGGCTCGATCCGCTTCACCACGTCGATGCTCTTCGCGCTGGCCTTCATCCCCCAGTTCACGCTGGGCGGCCTCACCGGGGTGAGCTTCGCCGCCTTCCCGGTCGACTGGGAGGTCAAAGACTCGTACTACCTGGTAGCGCACCTGCACTATGTGCTCGTCGGCGGGACCCTGTTCACGCTGCTCTCGGGGATCTACTACTGGTATCCCAAGATCAGCGGGCGCTTGCTGTCGGAGAAGCTGGGGAAACTCAACTTCTGGACGGCCTTCATCGGCTTCAACGCGGCCTTCATGCTGCAACACGTCCTCGGCTTGATGGGGATGCCGCGCCGCGTCTACACCTACGTCGACTACCCGGGCTGGGGTATCCTGAACCTTATCTCCTCGCTCGGGGCCTACCTGCTGGGCGTATCGTTCCTGATCTTCGCCTACAACGTCGTGTGGAGTTGGCGGCACGGCGAGGTGGCGGGGGACAACCCCTGGAACGGCTGGACCCTCGAATGGGCCACGAGCTCGCCGCCGCCGCCGCACAACTTCAAGTGGGTCCCCCGCGTACGCAGCACGCGTCCGCTCTACGATCTGGAGCGGGGCACGAACTCGGAAGCCGAGAAAAAGAGGCAGCCCCATGCAAGCAATGCCTAGTTCCGGCGCGGCCGCGCGGGAGATCCCGGCCACCAAGATGGGGGTTTTGCTGCTCATCGTATCGGAGTCGGTCTTCTTCCTGCTGCTCATCCTGGCCTTCGTGTTCTACCGCGCCGCCCCGGCCAACGCCGACGGGCCGACGGCGTTCAACAGCCTCGACGTGCCCAAGACCGCGTTCTTCAGCGTCTGCCTCTACGCCAGCAGCCTCACCATCTGGCTCGCCGACCGCAGCGTGAAGCGCGGCCACGACCTCAGGCTCAAGGCGTGGCTGCTCGCCACCATCGTGCTCGGCGGGATTTTCCTCTATGGCCAGGCCAGCGAGTACTACAAGCTCATCGGTGAGCAGGGGGTGACGCCCGGTCGCAATCTCTTCGGCAGCACGTTCTTCACGCTCACGGGCTTCCACGGGCTCCACGTCCTGGTCGGGCTCTGCCTCCTCCTCACCCTCTTCGCGCTGGCCCTGCGCGGGACGTTCAAGGGAGGCCGCGGCGCCTCCGGCTTCGAAACGGTCTCGTGGTATTGGCACTTCGTCGACGGGGTGTGGGTCGTGATCTTCCCCGTCGTCTACCTGTGGTCACTGGTAGGGCACTAACACCATGACGACGTGGCGCCTCCTGCTCTCGGCCTGGGACCTCGAGCCCTCTATCCTGGCCGGCTGCGCGGCGCTGATCGCGGCCTACGCGGCGCTCGTCCGTCCGCTCACCGCGCGGGCCGCGATCTACGTGACGGGGGTCGCGATCATGCTGGCGGCCCTCGTCTCGCCGATCGACGTGCTCGGCGGGTATCTCTTCAGCGCGCACATGCTCCAGCACCTGCTGCTCCTGCTCGTCGTCCCACCGCTCCTCCTGTTGGGGCTGCCGCCCGAGGGGACGCGGCGCTTCCTGACGTGGGGCCCGGCCCGCCGCGTCGAACGCGTGATCGGACAACCTCTTGTCGCCTGGCTGCTCGGGAGCGTGACGTTGTGGGCGTGGCACTGGCCCGCGCTCTACGACGCCGCGGTGGTCTCCCAGGGCGCGCATATCCTGCAGCACCTCTCTTTCCTCGTCACGGCGACGATTTTCTGGTGGCCGGTGCTGGCGCCCGTGCCGGAGGCGCGGCGGCTCGGGTTCTTCGCGGCCCTGGGCTACCTGCTCGCCGCCGGCTTCGTCGACAGCGTGCTAGGCATCATCATCACCTTCGCCCCCACCGGGCTCTACCCCGTCTACCTGCACCCGATCGACCGGCTCGGCGCCTTGCCGCTCATCCGCGGCGCGTGGGGACTCTCGGCCGAGGCCGACCAACAGGGCGGGGGATTGCTGATGTGGGTCCTGGGCGACCCGATTTACCTCGTCTTCATTCTCGGTCTCTTCGCGCGCTGGTACACTGCACCGGACGACGATGAGGAGCGCATCGCCAACATGGGGCCAGGCGCGGAGCCGGCCCGCGCGGTCTAAGTACGGTAGGAGGGTAGTCCTGATGGGAAAAGCGCTCATTTCGCTGCTCTGGCGGGCCCTCGTCAGCGTCGCCGCGGCGATCGGCGCCGCCATCCTGGCCCGTACGTACGGCAAAGCGCGGGGCGATATAGCCGCGCGGGTAAGCGTCCGTACGATCAGGGAGCCGAGCGCGCGGGAGGGCCGGGAGGGCCGGGAAGAGGAGGCGGGGGCGGGACCGCTCGCGCTGCGCGACCAACCGCCGCCGGGATGGGTCCGGGCGAGACCGGAGAAGACGCCCCGCCCGACGTACTGGCCGGTCGTGCTGGCCCTGGGCGTCGCGTTCCTCTTCTGGGGACTCGTCAACGATATTTTCATCATCGGCCTCGGCGTCATTTTCTTTTTGATGGGAGCAGCGGGGTGGATCGGAGAACTGCGTCATGAGCTCGACGTCTAAAGAGAACACCGCGGTGGAGCAACAGGATCACGGGCAGGAGAACCAGGGGGGGCAGGGCAAACAGAGCCCGGAGGAGATCAAGCGGGGCCGTTTCCTCACGCTCGTCAGCCTCGGTCTCACGGGGTTCGCCACGACGGTCGTGGCGCTCCCCGTGATCGGTTCCTTCCTCGGGTCTCTCCTGGTGCAGCCGCCCGCGGGCGTGTGGCGTCGGCTGGGCAAAGTGGACGATTTCAAACGTGGCGGCACACTGCTGGTATCGTATAAGAACGCCGGGGCGCTCCCCTGGGGCGGCGTCTCGGACAAAAGCGGCGCATGGCTGCGCCGCAACACCGACGACAGCTTCATCGCCTTCTCCGTCAATTGTCAGCACCTGGGCTGCCCGGTCCGCTGGGTCTCGCAAGCGGAACTGTTCGAGTGTCCGTGCCACGGCGGGATTTACTACGCCGACGGCTCGGTCGCCGCGGGCCCCCCTCCCAAGAGCCTGCAAAAGTACCCCGTGCGCGTCCGTAGCGGGCACGTCGATCTCTTTACGTCGCCCATCCCGCTGCCCGGCCTGTCCAAGTCGTCGGGCTAGATAGGAGACATGTCATGATAGGTTTCCTCAAACGAGGCTACGAGGCGCTCGACGACCGCGTCGGGATCTCGTCGACCTTTCTGCCGATCGTGCGCCACCCCGTCCCCAAGGGGCTCGGCTGGTGGTATATCTTCGGCAGTTCGACCCTGTTCTCTTTCATCGTCGCGGTGGTGAGCGGCATCCCGCTGGCCATGATGTACGACACGGCGACGGGCGGCGCCTACAAGAGCCTGCAGTGGATCACCCACGGGGCGATGCTGGGTTACCAGATCCGGGGACTGCACTACTGGGGCGCCGTGTTCATGTTGATCTTCATCGGCCTGCACACGTTGCGCGTCTTCACGACCGGCTCGTACAAATATCCGCGCGAGGTCAACTGGCTCATCGGCGTGGTGCTGCTGTTCCTGACGGCGGCGATCCTGTTCACGGGTCAGATCCTGCGCTGGGACGCCTATGGCGTGTGGACGGTCGCGATCACCGCCTTCCAGGCCGACCGCGTCCCCTTCATCGGGGACTGGATCGCGCGCTTCCTGTTCGGCGGCTACACATTCAACGCGACGACGCTGAGCCGCATGTTCGCGATCCACGTCTTCATCCTGCCGGGGCTGCTCTTCGCGATGATCGGCTTCCACCTCTACCTGGTGATCCACAACGGCATCTCCGAACCGCCCAAATCAGGGCGCCCCGTCAATCCCAAAGAGTACCGCGCCTGGTACAACGACCTGCTCAAGCGCGACGGTGAGCCCTTCTGGCCCTACGCCGCGTGGCGCGACACCGTCGCCGTCGCCGTCATCATCAGCGTGATCGCCGCCCTGGTGCTCTTCGTCGGGCCGCCCGAACTCGTCTCGGCGCCGGATCCCTCGAACACGAACGTCGAGCCGCGCCCCGACTGGTACTTCCTGTGGTACTTCGCGGCGCTCGCGCTGGTCCCCAGCAAGGTTGAGGACTACGTGTACTTCCTCGCGCCGCTGATCTTCGCGCTCGTCATGTTCCTGCTGCCGATCCTGGCCAACAAGGGGGAACGCAGCCCGCGGCGACGCCCCTGGGTTCCCGTCGTGGGGGCGGGCATCGTCATGTTCGTGGCCACGATGACCTTTGCCGGCTACATCGCGCCGTGGTCGCCACGCTTTGGGGCCACGCCGCTCAGCAAGAGTCAGATCGGCGCGAAGCCGAACACGGCTATCTATCGGGGCGCGTTACTATGGCAGGCGCACGGCTGCGAGGGGTGCCACATGATATCGGGGCACGGCGGCGTGCGCGGCCCCGACCTGACCGATGTGGGCTCGCGCCTCACGCAAGACTACATCACGATCCGCATCCTCAACGGCGCCTATCCCAACATGCCCGCCTACGGCGGCCTCCTCAAACCCAATCAGGTCAACGACCTCGTGGCCTTCTTAGAGTCGCGCAAGGGCGGAGGCCAGGACCACGTCTTCATCAACGGCCGCAACCCCGGCCCGGCGGCGGTGGGGAAAACCCATTAGCGTCGGGCTAGCTGCCCGTCTCGCCCGCGGACAGGGTCGAGCGCGAGACGGGCAATTCGGCGATCTCGCGCCCGAGCGCGACGTCGAGGATCCAATCGAGCCCGACGCGGATACGGTTGCGCATCAGCGGAAGCTTGGCGAGGTAGATCGCGCGCCACATCGCCCAGGCGATCAGGCCTGAGAAACGCAGGCCGTAGACCTCGGCCACGCCGGAGCGCTTGCCCACGAGGGCTAGCTCGCCGATGGGTGTGTAGCGGAAGGGCTTGGGCCGCTCGCCGCGCAACACGGCGGCGATGTTGCGCCCGACCAGCGCCCCCTCGCGCGTAGCGTTCTGCGCGGTCATCGTGTACGTCTGTCCCTTCCCCCCCTTGCCGGTGTTGGGGACCTCGGCGCAATCGCCCAGCGCCCACACGCCCGGACGCTCCAGGACGGCGCAGCACGCGTCCACCACGATGCCGCCGTGCTTGCCGCGCTTACAGTCCAGGGTCTCGACGAGCGGGCTCGGGGTAACGCCGGCCGTCCAGATGAACAGGTGAGTGGGGATGCGTCCCCGCCCCTCGACCTCGACGTAGTCCTCGCCCGCCCCCGTGACCCCCTTGCCGACGATAATCTCGACATCGCGCTCGCGCAGCTTCGACGTGGTATACGCGGCCAGGCTGGCGCTCAATTCAGGCAGCAGACGTTTCGTCGGCTCGACGATGATCGCCCTGACGTCGGCGGCGTCGACGTGCGTGTAGTTTTTCGCCGCGTCGCGCACAAGATCGTTGAGCGCCGCCATCGTCTCGACGCCTGAGTAGCCGCCCCCGCCCACGACAAAGGTTAATAGCGCCCGGCGCCGCTCCGCGTCCGGCTCCGCGTCGGCCCGCTCCAGCAGCACGAGGGCGCGGTTGCGGATCTCGGCGGCGTCGCCGACCGTCTTGAGCGTCAGCGCATGCTCCTCGACACCGGGGATACCGTGGAAGTTCGTAACCGAGCCCAGAGCCAACACAAGGTGGTCGGCCTCCAGTGTTTTGTGCCGCTCGGGGATCCCCGCTTCGTTCCCGCCGACGACCACTGTGACGCGCTTCGCCGCGAGGTCGACGTTCTCCACGCGGCCCTGCTCGAACGTGATGCGCGGCGAGAGCCGGCGGATCGCGCTGACGACGTGCCGGTCGTCGATCTGGTCACCCACGACCTCGGTTAGCATGGGAGTGAAGAGCAGGTAGTTGTTGCGGTCGACGAGGGTGATGCGCGCCTCTTCGCTCCTCGGGAACTGACGCGCGAGCTCGCGGGCCGCGTAGGCGCCCCCAAACCCGGCGCCCAGTATCACGATCTCCCGACGTTCCGACGTACTCACTCGCTACCTCTCGCTTATTGGGGCGCGGCGCAAAAGGGATCGTCGCCCCGACAGCCGCGTGGACTCTAACGACGTGTTAGGCAAGAGATGTGCCTACCAGATCGTCATGCCACCAGGACGGGATGGTCGAGTTTCCGCGCGGCATAAACAAGAGTTGCCTCGAGATCGTCCGCCTCTAGGTCCGGCATATCATTCAGGATTTGCTCGGCGCTCAATCCCACCGCCAAAAGCTCTAACACATCCGAGACCCGGATCCTCATACCGCGGATACACGGCCGGCCGCCGCATTGCTTTGGATTCACCGTGATCCTTTGCAAGAGATCGGACGTATCAACCATTAACTCTCGGTTCGCTCATTTTCGACGGTAATAGCACAATTGAAAGGGCGCGCGATGCCTGATCGAGCCTTTGTCGGGGCAAAAGCAAGCTTCGAGAGCCGACCGAGTTCGCGTCAGCGCTGTGCAGCAACCCTACACGTCGATTAGCACAACGACCCGCTTCTGCATGTTGTAGGATCTCATGTTTGACCACTAGATATAGTAGGCGTCAAAGTCGAAAGCCTCCGAGAAAATGAGCGAACCGAGAGCATTAAAGTACTCCTTACCCGATGAGGGCTTCGCCGACGACGTCGAGGTCGGTCACGACGGGCAAATATTTCCGACCTTGTCGTACGCCAACCGGCCCGGCCAGTCTAGATTACGCACCTTCCGCGGAGTGCTCACGCAGCCAGTCGGCCAATCGCCCTTCCGCACTCTCCACGTCATCATAGCGATTGACAACCGCCAGGATTTGGTCGGCTATCTCCTCCGGCGGAGCGACGATACGGTATCCGTTCAAGCGCAGGAAGGTATCGCCGCACAACAATGACAAACGCTTATTGCCATCGCTATAAGCATGGGTCAATGCGATACCGGCAATGAGCGCCGCCGTCACACCACAGAGATCGTCGCCGCCATCATAGGCCCGCGTCTGAGGGCGCATAGCGGCGCTCTCCAACTTCCCGTCGTCTAGGAGCGTCCCGCTCACGCCCTGGTCGCGCATCAGCAGGGCATACAGCCCCTGCGCCTCGGCGACCGACAGGAAGCGGTATGCCATCAGCGATCGGCCAGGATACGATAAGCGTCGGCATGCTCTCTTAACGACTGCCGCGCATGGGATTGGACGTCGCCGGGCAACTCCACCTCAACCCGCACGCGGTTAAGCTGGAGGGCCACGATATCACCCTCTTTCAGGCCAAGGCGCTCCACTTCTTCCTTAGGGATAGTGATAGCCAGGCTGTTGCCCGCCTTGCGAACGGTTTGCGTCACCATATCTTTATCCTCACTCCTTCCACGCCATTCAGTACTACCAATAAAACTATTGTACTGGTTGTATCAAGCTAGAGGCAAGGGCGTATGAAGGGTTTATGAAGGGTTATGGAAGAACCGGACCGCCCATGGCGAGCGTGTACCGATAAAGCGCGCTTATAGCGGCGCGCTGTCGGCCCGGCGTTGGCGGCGGAAGTGGGTGAGAGCCTGCGCGAGAGGCATCGGCTCGGCGCCGAGGAGGACGCGCAATGTATCGAGCGCAAAACCGCCGTTTAGGGGACGGACGGCGCGCTGGCCGAGCGCCGCGGTCGACGTCGGTATAAGAAGGTTTTCATCGAGACCGAGCGCCCGCGCGAGCTCGAGCGCGAAGGTATAGCGGTCTAACCGATCACGCCCGGATACGTTGACGACGCCGTGCGCCTCAGCCTCCACCAGCCTGACGGTCACGTCGCCGAGGTAGTGGGCCAACGTCGGGTTGCCCACCTGATCGTCCGGTACACGCATAGTCTTGCCCGCGGCAAGAGTCCGAAGGAGTTGCATCGCAAAGTTCATCGAATCGCGTCGCCAACCGAACACGACGGTCGTACGCACGATGAGGTGACGCGCATAATCTTGCACGACGCGCTCGGCCGCGAGCTTGCTGTGTCCGTAGACGTTGAGCGGGCGCGGCTCGCTCTCCTCGGCATAGGGTCCATCCCGTCCGTCAAAGATGTAGTCGGTCGAGTAATACACGATCAGCGGCTGAACGTCCGCGCAGGCGTCGACAACTCGTCGTACGTTTGTGACGTTGGCCGCGTACGTCTCCTCGGGATGCCCCTCGCAATACTCTAGATTAGTAAGGGCCGCCGGGATCAGCACGACCTCAGGCGCCACGCGATCGACGAGGTCTCGGATACTCTGGCTCACGGACAGATCCAGATAGACGAGGTCCGCGGCCTGATGCCGGCGGTAGGTGCCGGTAACCTCGTGGCCGGCTTGCTTGAACGCATGGAGCGCGGCGGAGCCGACCAAGCCGGAGGCGCCAATCACCAGAACGCGCATCATCCGCTCCTTTAGCCGTGTTTGACGTCCCAATCGTAGCCGATCGAGGGGTCGAAAGGGGACATTCGCACGATCTCTCCCGGGTCATGGGGGTGGGTAGCGCAGTTGGCGACGATAGCCTGGGTGAGCCCGATACCCTTGAATCCATTCCACACGCCGGGCGGGATGGTCACCAATTGGTAGGCGTCCTCGCCCAGGAAGACTTCTTGCAGCTCCCGATACGTCGGAGATTCAGGGCGTCCGTCGTAGAGCGCCAATTTGATCTTGCCGAAGACGACGGCGTAGTTCAACGTCATCTCCCGGTGGAGATGCCATGCTTTGACGACGTTGGGATAGACGACGGAGAAATAGACTTCTCCGAAACGCTCGAACTCGGGGTCATCTACGCGCAGCATCCGCATGATCTTCCCGCGCTCGTCGACGATCTGACGTCGCGGCGTGATGCGCACCCCGTCGATCATGCGCTCAATCTTTCCTCTCCCGGGCGTAGCTCGGCGTCATACGCGCGTATCCATTCGGCGTACCACGATACCGTCTCCGCCAGAGCTGTGTCCAGGCTGTATCGGGGGCGCCAGCCCAACGACGTCCGCGCCTTCTTAGCCGATAGATATTGGTGGCGGATTTCGCGCGTCGCCTCGTCGCGCACGTCCGGGCGAAGCTCGGGCCGTCCCACCGCTCGCAGCACGGCCGACGTCATCTCCAGCACCGTAAGCGGCGCCTCCATGCTGAAGTTATACGCTTCGCCCGCGGCCCTCCCGTGCGATATCTGCTCGGCGAGAAGTAGATAAGCTAGGACCGCATCTTTGACGTAGAAATAATCGCGCGTGTAGAGTCCATCGCTGCGGATGATCGGACGCTCGCCGTTCAACGCGCCGCGAATCGTCCCCGGGACGAGACGGTTGAAGTTGAGATCGCCGCCGCCGTAGAGGTTGCCGCAGCGGGTGATGGCGAGCGGTAGGCCATACGTATGGGCGTACGACTGCGCCAGGAGATCGCTGCACGACTTCGACACATCGTAGGGATGACGTCCTTGTAGAGGGGCGTCCTCACGATAGGGGAGTTGCTCCTGATCGCCATAGGCTTTGTCGCTCGACGCGACCACTAACCGTTCGAGGGTCGAACAGCGGCGGGCGGCTTCCAGCACGACCCAGGTTCCCTTCACGTTGGCGTCGAAGGTGGACAACGGCGAACGGTTGGCGATGCCGACGATCGTTTGGGCGGCGAGGTGGAAACACGTATCCACTTCGTACTCCGCGAGTGCGCGCTCGACGACATCGTAGTCGGACACCGAACCGTGAACGATCGTAATTTTCTGGTCATAGCCGGACCGGTACAGGTGCGAGCGCGGCGTCAGATCGCGTACCAGACCGACGACGCGCGCCCCGCGCTCAACGAGCGCGATCGTGAGCCACGAACCGAGGACACCGGTACAGCCGGTGACGAACACGGCCTTGTCGCGCCAGAAGTCCGGTACGCTTGTATCGCCCGGAACGTGAACGCTATTGGTAGTTGTCATATCGACCTTCAGACCTCTTCTATATCTCTCGACGCGCCGCTGTCCGTCTTGCGGTCAAGCGCCGACGACAACGGCGCGTCGAGCGGCGACCTCGCCGATACAATGCGCGATGTAATCCAGGTGGTCCGTCGTCAAACCCGGATAGATTCCGACCCAAAATGTGTGCTTCATCACGCGATCCGTGTGCTCGACGCCGCCGACCACACGATACGCGACGTCTTTGTACGCGGGCTGGCGCGTTAAGTTGCCGCCGAACAGTAGGCGCGTCCCGATCCTTTTACCTTCGAGATATTGAACGAGCGTGTCCCGGCTAAACGGGGCCGACTCCCCGACGGTAATGGCGAACCCGAACGGACTCGGCGCACTCCCAGGGGTTGCCTCAGGCAGGATCAGGAACTCTTGCAGTGGTTGGAGGGCCGCGTAGAGATAAGCAAAGTTACGACGGCGGTCCGCGACGAACTGGGGGAGTTTCTCTAGTTGCGCGACGCCGACCGCGGCTTGCATGTCGGTCAATTTGAGGTTATACCCAATGTGACTGTAGGTATATTTGTGGTCGTAGCCGTGCGGCAGGTCGCCGAGGCGCCAGCAGTACCGTTTACCGCACGTATTCTCCTGTCCCGGCTCACACCAGCAGTCGCGCCCCCAATCGCGGAACGACTCGACGAGCTTCTTCAAGCGGGGCTTATTCGTGAGAACACATCCGCCTTCACCCATCGTTATATGGTGCGCCGGGTAGAAGCTGACCGTCGCGAGGTCGCCGAACGTCCCGACAGGCTGGCCACGATACGTCGCGCCGACCGCGTCGCAGCAGTCCTCGATCAACCATAGATTGTGCCGCTGTACGAACGCCGTCACGGCGTCGAGGTCGAACGGGTTGCCCAGCGTATGGGCAATCATCACCGCCTTGGTCCGCGAACTCAACGCCGCCTCGAGCCGCGTGACGTCGATGTTATAAGTGGGGATCGTGACGTCGACGAACACGGGGACGAGCCCATTCTGGATGATAGGGTTCACCGTGGTCGGGAAACCGGCGGCGACGGTGATGACCTCATCCCCTGGCAAGAGCCGCCGCTCGCCGAGCGTGGGCGAGGTCAAGGCCGACAGGGCCAGCAAATTGGCGGACGAGCCCGAGTTAACCAGGAGGGCGTGGCGCACGCCGCAGAACCGGGCGAACTCGCGCTCGAACCGCGCGGCGAAGCGGCCGGTCGTGAGCCAGAAATCGAGCGTCGCGTCGGCCAGATACCGCATCTCGGCCGCATCGAACACTTTCCCCGACACCGGCACGGGCGTCTCGCCCGGCACGAACGGACGTGACGGGAAAGCGGCCGCGTGATAATCCGCGACGAGATCCAGTATTTGTGCCCGTAACGCCTCGGGCGTCTTCGTCATCTAGTCCTCCCACACGCGCCAGGGGGCGCGGTTAGACGTCCACGCCTCGTTCAAATGCAGCATGTCGCGCTGCGTATCCATGCACTGCCAATAGCCAGGATGGCGATAGACGGCCAGTTGCCCGGACGCGGCCAGCCGTTCCAAAGGCGCCTGCTCCAGCACGGTATCGGGTCCGTCGACGAGGTCGAGTACGGCGGGCTCGAAGACGAAGAACCCGCCGTTGATCCAGCCCTGCTCGGTCTGCGGTTTCTCGCGAAAGCTCTGCACGGCGTCGTCGCGCAGCGTCAACTCGCCAAAACGCGCGACGGGATGAACGGCCGTGACCGTCGCCAATTTGCCGGCGCGCCGATGAAAGTCCAGCAGCGCGCGCACATCCACATCGGCGACGCCGTCGCCGTAGGTGGCCATAAAGGTCTGATCGCCGATGTGGGGCGCGAGGGCCTTGACGCGTCCACCCGTCATCGTATGCTGCCCGGTCTCGGGGCTCTTGGGCTCTTTTGATGATGCCGATTCCATGTCGATGTGCGGCGATAACGACGAGAAGTCATAGGGTTGGTTGGTGGCTGACGTCGTATCGACAGGGCAC
>JAABUO010001391.1_pt1 | contig 32057 bp, 8 predicted proteins | sample 5559291 | NCBI WGS metagenome assembly JAABUO01 (sample SAMN10711878, study PRJNA513372) | rock metagenome | isolation source: Antarctica rocks | place: Antarctica: Victoria Land, Finger Mt sud | reverse complement strand
CCTAACCCTAACCCTAACCCTAACCCTAACCCTAACCCTAACCCTAACCCTAACCCTAACCCTAACCCTAACCCTAACCCTAACCCTAACCCTAACCCTAACCCTAACCCTAAGTGGCAGGAAGGATACTGGTGTCAAAGAGCCATAGATTAGAATAGGCTTCCTGGGAGCCTGCTTGGGCACCAGCGGTTGAATCGGGTCCCGAAGTTCGAATTGGACTCGAGCTGATGTATAGACGGGGACCACATTGGGCTTCCTATGGTGTACGCTCCTTTGGCGTGCCCTCCTTTGAACGCTCCTTTGGCGTACGCTCCTTCTGATTGCGTTTTGTATTCCGGTGGCATGGTGGCATCTTATTTCAATGAAGTCGGGGTGCAGCCAAGGTCATGCCACTCTTAGATGTTCATGGGTTTCAAAGATGCCGTATGAATCATTGTCAAACATGGTCGATTTGTGGCTGAAGGTTAAAAGGTGATCGGACCACAATTAGAAGAGTTTGATAGCACGCTGATCGACATCAATGTTGCTATATCGAATGCTCGACTGCTCAAACATATAATGAACGCCATATACAGCTTATGAATCTTGTAATCCATCGTCTCGCGCACCAACGCGAAAATGAACAACAACACAAATAATCTCGACAACCATGAAAGGAGCGGCGGTCAGCATTTCTATGCGCAGGGCTGATGATAGGATTGGTCATATTCAATTTCATTGCAGTGGGCATTCGGTATATAGTATCCGTTCCACATGCTGACCAGCTGGGCTTACAAAGGATAGAACCTTCAATGGATCTGTTTGACCCAGGTTGCCAATACTGCTCCATGTCTTCCCTCCGTAGAGCCGCCTGGCTCGTCGCCTCCTTCGATTGGCCAGGTAGCCAAGAAGCAATCGTACGCGATATGGAAGGCCAGTCATCCGAGCCCTACCGACCTGGGGGGAGACCTTGACGCGCAGGTTATCTGGTCTGCGTTCTTTTCTCTTTCAGCCCTCTCCTCTGTTTCTAATTCCCTTCGATGGGATGCATACGCCACTAACACACCTAATCCAGTGTGATATGTTTGGAAGCGATCGATCCAGCACAAAGAATAAGGGACCTGAGGTGCAACCACGTGTTTCGTTCGCACTGCGTTGATGAATGGTATCAAAAGAAGCATCCCTGCTCCCCGCTTTGTCGATTACCAATTGGGGATCAGCCGCTCTCATTTTGGCCGCCTGAAGCAGTGGTGTGAGAGGAGAGATGTTGTTACTCCTGGGTGAGCAATGATAGGTCTGCATAGGTCACTCAGCCTAACCACTTTGAGGAGGAGCCTGAGGAGGATGTCGGTGTCCTCCGGATGGCGCTAGAAGGACTTCGCCTGATTCTGATGAGATTTATCGTATTGAACTTAAGGTTTCAGAACCCTAAGCTTGGCGGAATGCGGAATAATAATCTCCATCACCTCACAATCACGTGTCACTGCAGCTTCCGTTGTCAAAGCAATCCTCTTTACCCCACACTTTTGTCCTGAATGTAGTCAAATGGTAGATGAGATGAATAATGGTGGCGTGATCTTCTCGCGAAGCTGGCAACGACCTAACGCAAAGTTTCGGCAAATCCTGGCGTTCAGCGAATCGATAGAGTCTCGGTCGCTGCGATCGGCAGTCTTGCCAATATGCCAAGCATTACGTGTAGCACCGTGAGCCAATGACAGAAGATGTCCCTGCCCAATGGAATGTGCCACTCGTGCGACACCATTGAGGTCAACTGATTATAAATAGGAGACTGTAGCTTCTTTCTCAATAAGCAAACCTTCCTGTCGACCCTCCTGACGTCATTAATCAATTTCCACTCCGTGCTCCCGAACATGAAATTGTCCGCTCTCTTAAATGCGTCCTATGCATATGGCGGCCCCTACAAACTCCTCCTCCTGAACCTCCGCGGCGGCCAATTCATAGGCGCAATCCTCGCTCTCTCCTCCTACGCCTGGCTTTTGTCCGTGCTCTCGTCGCACCACCTCGTCATCGCCTCCAGAAACGAAGCCATCACTGGCATCGGAACCTACCTCTCCATCTATATACTAGCGTCTATGCCGGCAATCTGGCTGTACTTTGAGAAAGCCTGGTTAGGATGGGCGAGCATGAGCGCGGATGTAATTGGTGTAGCGGGGAGTATTGCGATTGCGGTTCTTACGAGGGGATCGACGAGTGCTTGCCGCGGGCTGTTTATAGTGGGAGAGGAAGCGCAGGTGGGAGTGCATATTATGCAGCAGGCGTGCAAGTTGCAGAAGGTTGTGTTCGCGACGGGAATCTGTAACTCGTGAGTCTTCTGTCAACTTTTGGATTTTTTGATTCCAATTCTCTTAAGTGATTTTAAGGGACTGATTTGAGAGCTGATAGTTGATTGTAGTTTGATGTTCTTTATTACTTTTCTGCTCTTTGCCGCTTTGAGAAACGGTTTGATCAACAATACGACTCGAAAGGGGACAAAGGAGCCAGAAACTGATGGCAATTGCGAGGTTGAGAAATTACCAGAATTACAAGATGTAGATAAAACTTAAAATGACACAAAGGTAGACAGCCATGCTACTTGATTTGCTTCGACGGGACGTATGTACCCGAGAAACCTCAACCCAAGGATTGTGAAAGGTCTACCCAGAACCTAATACGTGGTCCCCAACGGTCTCCCTTTCCCATTTTCCAAGTCTTGTCCGTTCACGCTTTCACAACACCAAACTATATCATCCCCATCGTCCCGCCTAGCAGGATAGCTACGAGCGCAGTAAGCTTCAACAACATATCGCTCACAACACTTGTCGCAATTATACAATCCAATGTCCTTTAATATACGCTCCTTCGACGTGCGCTCTTTTAGCGAACGCTCCTTTGGCCAGCACCCTTTTGGCGTACGCTTCATTGGCGCATCCTCCTTTAGCATGCACCTCTATAGCGTACGCGCCTTTGGCGTACACTTCTGTAGCTTACGCCCCTTTGTTAGACATTCCTCAAGATATTGACAAGAGCTACAAATCTTCTTGGAAAATTAACTAGTCTTAATCTATCTCAATTAATGTTGCAGTATTTGTCTTCAATAATGTTCGGGATAATTTGCGAGAACTTGGGAGAGATTACTTGAACAAAAGAGTTGAATATATTCTTATAATTGAATTTGAACTTAGATAGATTAAATTAAATTTAGATAAAAGAATTGACAAAAATATAATTGTTGCTCTTGCGACTAAGTTGCAATACACATAGAAGAAGAAAATAACATATTCTTTTAATAGTTATTCTTCTTATAATCTATAAGTTTTGAAGTAATAAACGCAATTTTCCAAGAAGAATAAGAAATAAACCTAGGAGATAAGAATAAAGATTGATCTAGATAGTAAGAATAAATCTCGAGAGTAAGAAGTAAATCTAGAAAGTAAGATATAAATCTTGTCGAGTAGTTTGAATCTACAAATTATTCTAGAAGATTCTATTCAATGATTCTTAATAATTCGATTCTTTGTATGTTAATCGACTAATTTGTTTTATATCTATTAGAGATTAATCTAGATGCACATTATTAGCAATAACATATATTAAAAAAGATTGTGTGTATTAGAAATTGTGCATACTATTAACAATAATATATATTATAATCTCTAACATTTGTTACAGCTAATACATCTCAAGAGTTAATTATTCTAGCAATATAAGTGTTAGAATATGAAGACTAATAAAATAAGAAAGACTAAGCAAGAGAGTACTACGTAGACAAACAATATATAGATAAGTATTATAATAACGAACATTACAAAGATAAGAACAAGAGAAAATACTAAGATCGAAACTATACTTAGACTAGTATTTATAGATAAATAATATCTCTAGACTAGCGTCTTAAGATATATAAGATTATTGCATATTATTTATCTTCTAATCTTTGTTACTAGATTACAAATATTTACAAATATATAACTCTAGACAAATTTTGCCTAACAATTAATTACGTATTTATATTGCTATTTTAAGATCTTCTTAATCTAGAAACAATAATCTATAGACATTAATAGTCTTAAGACGTAATCTAAGTTATGCAAAAGTAAAAGATATTATTTTTAAAGTAGAGAACTTCAAAGCTAAATAAGTTTGTTATTAATAAATCTTTCAAAATCGAAAGAAGCATTAACTAGAGAATTTTCTAGAAATATTGTTGTTTGCAAGTTTCTTTACAAATTTCGCAAAAGTTAAGATTTTAATAATCTTACTACTTAAATATTGACTTTTATTGCAATTAGCAATTAATAGTTATTAAATCTTTGTAATAATCTTTAATTATAAAGCTTTTTGTATAACTTAATCTCTTGTATATTCTTATAATTATATCTTCTTATTTAATTAACGAAAAACGTATTATTATTATTGTTATTATTAATAATAACTATAATATCGCGTATATAGTTTTTAATCAAGATATATATATATTTTTTTTTTAATTTATACTTAATTTAATACTTCTAGAAGTCTATGCATGTTCTATATATTTTTGCGCAATTAGATTTTCAAATTTAAGTTGCGTTGCTTTAATATTTTATATTACTATTATAATATCTATAATACTAAGAAATTCTCTATAAGAATTATAAAGATTGTATTAATTTATAATTTATAAAAGAAAATTCTATATATTGTTCGACAATCTTAAACCCTTAAACTCGTATATATTAAGAATAAGAGTTTTAAGAACTTATATATAAGTTCTCTTTGTAAATTGCGATTATATAAAGAATGTTTCTTAATATATAGTACTTATATATTCTTGTATCTATATAATTTCAATACTTAGACTTAATATTAATTCTTTTTTGTATACTTATATATATAATACTTGTAATTTGAAGTATAGTAAAGACGTTACTTTTAATAGAATTAATTCTTCTTACTATTATCTATTAAGATAAACAAAATTGTTTATTGTTTAACTTCGAATGCGCAATTAAGTATATATATAGTTAAGACAAAAGATAATTGCAATTAACTAAAATATATAATCTTAATACAATTAATTTATATGCAATAGAAACTTCTAACTTTTTGTCTATATAATATATGCGTATATAACTCTTTTCTAGTTCTTCTAAACTTATATATACAATATTTCGAAACTTTCTTGCAATATTTTAAAATGCGTTTCTTGTAATTGCAATATAAAATAATTATTGTAACAATAATTAATATATACAAGAAATAAATAATAATAATTGAAGATAGTTTTGTGTATTCTCGATTATATATATCTTATTATATATAAGAGATTCGAAGTAGTAGTAATAGTAATAATTAATATTGCTATTATTTTTGCAATTTAACTAATCAATTTGTTGCAACAATTGTATTAAATACTTGCAAATATCTTACTTGTCAATACTAAAAATATTTAACTTTATCGAATATTTTAGTATTAATAGATTTGTAACTAGTATTATATATAAGTAATTCTCTCGCTAGCTAATTAAGATATATTAGAGCGTTAAATTTAAAGAATAAGATTTAATCTTCTTCTATACAATTCTATTATTTCTTTGCAATATTAACAAATTTTTTTGCAATTAATTAATATTGCAATAATGAATTATCTTATAAATAAAATCGAATTTTTTCTTATTATCTATTTAGACAAGATATATTTCTTTATCTATAATAAATTTAATATTGTTGTTAATATATTTATTGTATTTAAATATAAACTAATTGTAAGAAATCGAATTATTATATACAAACGTTAAGATTTAATTTCTTAATTTTTTTTTAAAATTAAATTGCTTAAAATAGTAACTTTTCGATTAAGTTAAATTTATTATAGTAATAAGCTAGCTTCTTTAAGCGATTTAATTCTATTTAATTTCTTAATAATTTAATTTGATTTCAAAGTTAAAATAAAATATTAAATTAACAATTGATCTATTTAAATATCTAAAAGAACTAGAATAAACTTATAAGAAAGTTTTTTATTGTATCTTGTAACAAGATTTAAAATAACGTAAAACTTATTAATATAAATTGTATAATTAAAAAATATATTAATTTTAATTTCTAGATAAATTTGTTACTTACAAATATATTAATAATAAAAAACACAAATAAGTTTTACAAAATATTAAGATAAAAATATATATACTATTTAAGAGATTTAAGAATTAATTAATATTATTAGTATATATTACAAAAGAATATATTGTATAATAAATATATTACAAATTAATTACTTAAAATATATCTAGTAACTTTGTTTATAATAATATTTTGTTATTTATTATTTCGACAATATTAAGCAATTCTAATTTAATATTCTATTTAAATAATATTTTTATATATAAGAGTAAAGAACTTTAAAAAATACATAATATAACAAATGTTATATTAATATTTCTTTCTTTATATTTTTGCAATTTTAATTTAATCGAAATGTTATTTGTAATATTAAAAAGATAATTAAAGCAATATAAATAAATAAAAAGAATTATATCTACTTTAACAATTTTCTAGAAGAGATAATTCTTGCATAAAATTAATAATATTATTTAGAAATATTATTTAAAGCAACAAGTATAAAGTATTTGTATTATAGTAATATATATATTAACTAGATAAAAAATTAAACAAAAATATTTTAATTTTAATATTTTTAAGTTTATAAATAATTAAATTTTTATACAATTTTTTTTTAAATTTTTTTTTAAATATAATTTAATTTGTTATTGCTTTTAAAATTCTTTACATTAATCTCTTTATTTATTAATATATTATTTTATATATTAGATTTAACTTTTATATAATTTAGCGTAATTAGGGTTAATCTTTCTATTTATATTTGTATTTGTATTTATATTTGTAATTAAGAAGAAAAATTTATTAAAGATTTATTTATAAGACTTTTTAAAAGCAATCGCAATCTAATATATTTAATATTGTTTTAATTAATTGCAAAGTTTTTCGATTTAATTATAAGTTATTTTTAGATTGTATTAACTTTATCAATAAATCAATAAATAAAAAATATAGTTTTATAATAACAATACAATTAAATTAATATATATATACTTAAAAATAATGCATAAAATTCTTATACAATTTTGTTAAAGATTGTATTTATATTAATTTAATATTTATTATTTATTATATTAAATTTAAGATAATTAAACTTTGTTAATTTGCAATATTGTTAATAATTTTTAATATTTTTAAGTTGCAATATAATTAACAAAAATCTTTTTTTTAATTAATATTAAGAAAAAAACATATAATAATAATTAATAAAATTTAATACAAATATTAAAATAAAATAAACAATAATTTAGATAAGAAAATAAGATTTTTAACTTATTGCGTATATATTTTTTTATTTTATTTATTTTACTATTAAGAGATTTTGCTTTATTATATATTTAATACAAATATTTTTTATAACTTTTAATCTTTAAAATTATTAGAAATCTATATAAAGCAAATTATATAAATATATATTAATTAATACTAAAAGTATAAGAAGTAAATATAGAGAGAATTGCGCAATAGATATATGCTCAATTGCGAGCTTGCTAATGTAAATAAAGCTAACAATAAGCGAGAATTAATCTAGTCTAAATCTTGTCTAACTTAGTATATAATTATAACAAATATATATTTTATTAGAAGAAGAAAACTATTTGCGAACAATAGCAATAGCTCGAATACTATCTTTATACTAGACTTAACATTAATACAATTGTATTGTTAATAGATAATTTCTATCTTATTGCGCGTTTGTTGTATATAATATATAAAATTCTAATTAAAGTTATAATTTATAGTAGATATATAAAGAAACGCTAAAGAATAATTCTTGTTGTTCTTTAATATATATAAAAGACTTTAATCAAATTGTATTTAAGTTATATTATAAATAGAATTTAAAGATAATTATAACTATAATTGTAAGAAACTTAGTATTACACTAGTATTTTTGTAAAAGTTATTAGAAAAAGTTATACTATTAAAGAGATTTGTAGATATCTTTAAGCAATATAAGCAATTACTTAATAACAAAAGATTGCAACTTAGTAGTTATAATAATAAATAAAGACTTAAGATAAATTTAATACAATTTATAAGAAAGTTGTGTTCGAAAGTTATATATCTTTTTATTATTTAAGATTTAAGATATTTAAGATATTTAAGATTTTAATTATCTTAATTATTAATTCGATTTTCTATTTCTATTAAATTATCAATTAATTGTTACTAAAAATAAGAAAATTTACCAAAAATAATAATCTTAACAATCTAATTCGATTTTTTGATTTAATCTTCGATTTAAAGATTAGAATTAAATCGAATTCTTAATTTTAACTTTAGAGATTAAATTATTAAGATTTTCGATTTAATTCGAATTAAAATAGTAAGATTTAATTCGATTTCTTAAATCGAACTTGATTTCTCAAATTAGCGCAATTAGTCTAATTTCTTCTTATTATATTAATTAAGCTAATTACTAAATAATATTGCAATTTTGTTATTGATTGTTGCTATAAGTACGTCTTTTTCTTAATATATTCTTGTTGAATTTATATCTTATTTAATATATCTTGTTAAGTAAATAAGAAATATAAGAAATATAAGAAATATTATTAAAAGAATCGAAAATATAATTTGACTTTTAATTATTTAGAAATAAATAAAGTTATCTAGAAGACTAAAAAGTTAGATAACAAAATAACAAGATTGCGCTTAAGAATTGCGCAAAAGACAAAACTAGTATAATTAATAAATTAAGTCGAACATCTTTTTTTTAACTCGATTTATTCTTTTAAATCTTGTAGAATTAAATTAGAATTAAGACGCGAATTCAATTTTAGAATCGAGTTTCGTTAGATTAATGTCAAGAACTCAAGTTAACTTTATCGCGTTAGTATTTGCTTATCTTATCTTATCTATGCGCTAACTTAAATTAAGCTAGCGTAGAATCTACGCTAATTGTATATAGTTAGCGCGTTACGTACTATTATATAATTAAATAAATTAAATTAAATACTTAATGCAAATTCTTTGCTTGTCTTACTTTGTTAAGCTAAGAAATTTGTCTAATTCTAGAATTAAAATTGAACAAATTAATTCGATTAAATTGAAACTCGACTTAACAATTATACTAAACAAAACAAAGAAAATACTAATTTTGTTGTTTAAAAGATATAGATAATGCAAAGTTAACAAATATTCTAAAGACTAAAAAGAACAAAGAAGAGATTAAATATATTAAGGAGATGTTCGAAGCTCTATTTAATATTATTTTCAATTTTTTATTATTTGCTTTCTTGTTTTCTAATACTTTGTTAACTCTTATAAGTAATTTTGTTACTAGCAAATTTGTTGTAACTTGTTAAAGTACTTCTTTAAATTCTTAAATAACTCTTATATATTTTTAGAAATAAAATATTCTTTTTAGTTAATAGAATATTCTTAATTTTCTTGTTGTAGAATTTTCTTAATCTTATATTGTTTCTCTTTTTGTAAATAAAAATAGAATATATTCTATAAAAACGTAGTTAAATTTGCTAGTTTTAATAATAAAATATAAAATACTAGAAATACTTTAATATTCTTAAATAAGTCAAGTTTGTAATTAATTAATCTCTTTATCTTTTTAACAAAAAATAATTTAACTTTAATATAATTTAATTTCTTGCTTAACCTTTTTATCTTAAGATTTTTCATAAAAAGATATATTTTATCTTTTTTCTTTAATTAAGATATTATTTTTTGTTTTTTGTTTTAATATTTAATTAATTTTTCTTGCATCTTTAAAATATTATTATATATTTTTTTTAGTATTTTTACTCTTTTACTCTTTTAATAATTAAATAAATTAATAAATACTTTTGCTCTTTTTTAAAGAGATTAAATTCTTTATTATAATTAACAAAAAATAAGATTATTTTAGTAATATTTAAAATCTTTGTATTAAATACTAGTTGTATTATAGATAAAAGTAATACTTAATTGCTATAAATATTGTTAATATAATATCTTAAATATTGTTTTAAACTCTAGTTTATTTGCTTTATTTTAACTATTTGTAATCAAGTAATAGATAATAGATATTCTAAGTCTTATTTCTAATATTAATAGAAATATCTTTTAATAATTAGATATAAAGAGTTTATCTCTATTACTAATTAGTTCTTTAAGTATATTGTAATATTGTACAAATCGATTCAATACAATATATTCTAGTTGCTATGCTATTAACTTCTCTTTGTATTAAATAATAATATATAAATACTTAATAAATTTGTTAATTATTATTAGTATCGAATTATATTTATCTTTAATTACTAAATTTGTTAATTTAAACAATTTAATAATAAAGTTTATTATAACTTTATTTTATAACAATTTAGATAATTTCTAATATTACATTTTGTTATAGCTTGTATATATAATATATTTGTTCTATTAATAGTCAAGATAATATTTAATATATATTTTAACAACTTATCTTATTTAAGAAAACTAGCAATACTAACGTAAAAGTTAAAGAATTTTAATTACTCTTAAATGCTCTTACAATAATTTATTATAATATTTCTTTATATATTTGTCGATTTTGTTAATTTATATCTAGAGTTTTTTTTCTTTATTAGAAATTCTTCTTTATTATCTTTAAGTATTTGTAAACTAATATTTAGTTTGTACTTGTTTATTAATAGTAATTTGTTCTTGTTAATCTTAAGTATATTGTAATTAAATAATTTCTTTGTTTCCATATAATTATTTCTTTTGTTAAGTGCGTCTACTTTGTTATTATTTTTGTCTAGTATATATTATATTTTAAACTTGTATTGTTCGAATTATTCTAATTATTGTATTTATCTTTTATTAAACTATTTAATAATAGTAAAGTACAAAAGATTCTTGTAATTTATAAGAATTGTAAGTTTTAATAATTCTTTAATATATACTTTTTATAATTCTAGAGAGACTACAATAGCAAGTAACTTTTTGTTATAAATATTATAATTTTGTTTAATTAATAAGAGTTTTTTCGAAAGATATATTATTAAGTATTATATATCTTTATACTCTTGATTAAAGTATATATTAATAACTAAATTAAATACATTAATTTTAATCTTATTTAACAATTGTAAATTGTATATTTTTAGTACTAGTTTCTTTAAATATTTTAGCTTAAGATTTTAAAATAATTTCTCTTCTATTAATATTTATATTTATAGCGTTTTTTTTCGTAAAGTTTATTAATAATATTGCGTTAATATAGTAGTTTTTAATAGATTTCTTATTGTAGTTGTAAGACTATATATAAACGTATAACAAGATATTAATATATTAATATACTAAAAGACAAGATTACGTAATATATAGAATTGCAACTTAGAGAGACATTAATTTGTAAAAATTCTAGAAGAAAATTCTTAGAAAGAAAACTTTGCACAATGTTAAGTTGTTACTACAATAACTTAACATTAATAATGTGTTTATTAATTATTAAGAACTAATATTACAATTGTTTTTTTCTTTTAAATTTTAATTTCTAGAATTAATATATTATAACAAGGCTTTGTTTGCGCAATTATGTCGATCTCTTATTAAGTTCTCTTTAAAATATTCTAAGATTTAATTAGATAATAAGCAATATCTTATATCTTTATATGCGATGCATTTTCTAGTTTATATGTTCTCTTGTTAGAGCTTTAAAATGTCTATAAAAGAGATTTTTTAATCTCTTTCTCTATCTTTCTTAGATATTCGAGAGAGAGTTAAGAAGCAACAATAGTTTCTCTCGTATATTATTGCGAGACGCTATATTGCTTGTTACAAACATCTTATTATATATTAATTTTAAATTAACAAATAAAGAAATCTTTTGTTCTTTTATTTTAAAGCGCAAATATATTTTTAATTATTATATTATTGTTGTATTATTGCAATAAATATTCGACAATAATACATTAATAATTTATTTAAATCTTATAAATTCTAAGTTTAGCTTAACTTATTATTGAAGTAAATTATTTCGATTTTCTTTGTTCGATTTAATTAAATTAGCGCAATTAATTCGCAAATAATATTTATTAATAATATTATTATAATTTCTTTCTTTTTATATTATTTTTCAATCTATAGTTAATAAATAAATACAATGTTCTCTAGATTGTTTTAATACTAATAATAATATTGCGCACAAATCTTGCATTTAATATAAGTTTTTCTAGTTATTTTAATATATCGCAATCTTTTTTCGATAAAAGTAATTGTTAATTTTTACTAATTTTTTGCTATTATAGTAGCAAATCAATTATATAAGCGATGCTTTAATAAGATCTTGCTATAAGTAAAATTAATAAAAACAATAATATTAATCGAAATAATTCTTTTTGTTTTTCTTGTTTGCGCGTAAGCGTAATATCTTTTTCTTTCTTATCTCTACTACTTGCAATATCTTGTTCGCATTAACAAAAATATTAATTACTAGATATATTTTTAACTTTTGTTTATTTTGCAATCTAATAATATATAATATATTAAGCAAAAGAATATTCGCTATAAATATTGCGCTTTAAAGCGCAAAATTATAAGTTGTTTATATATTCTTATATTTAATTTAACTTGTTAATATATCTTTATTGTTATTTAATATATTAAGTAAATTAATATTTTGCTAAAGTTTAATATACGTATCTTTGATAAAAACAATACTAAAATTAATTAGATTGCGTTTGCTTCGCAAATGCGACGCTATCTTACTATTATATATATATAATAGTAAAAAGACAAATTAATTTTGCGTTTAACTTACGAGAATCTTCTAACTAGTATTAATATTAAGTACAATTATTTATATAATATTTAGCAAAGAATACTTAATATAATGCGCTATAGAATAAATCTTGATACTTTTTCTTTAAAAAAGTTAAATAAAAATAATAACTTTGTGTTTAACAATATTATTGCAAACAATAAATTTAAGAATTTGTAAATCTTGCGTAATCTAATAACTTCGCTAAGAATAATATTATTTATTTTGTTTCTACTAATTAAATTTCTTTAAGAAAGAGCAATATAAATATCTAAATAAGACTTTTCTTGTATATTATAGTTATTTCGATAGTTTATATACTTAATTCGAATATATCGAATTATTTATTATTAAATAAGAGTATTTAAAATAAATAACTCTCTTATTTAATAATATAAAAACTAACAATTAAAAGATCAAATCTTATTTATATTTTCTTGCAAATATTATATCTTTATAATTTTTATATAAAATTTATGCTTAAAAGATTATTATTTAAGATATATTTTTATTATATTTAAAATAATAAAATTAATTGTATTTCAAAAGATTGCGTTTCTTATTCTTGTTATTGACAATTAATTTTTTAAATATTTGTATATTATCGAAGATAATTAAGCAACAATAATTGAAGAATTAATTAAGAAAGATACGCATAATTAATTGTAAATAGAATGTTAAATCTTGTATTAAATAAAGCGCATAAAAAAACTCTTTATTAACAAAGATTAAATAACAAAAGTAACTAAATTTAAATATACTTTATATTGTATTTTTATAGTTCTTAATATTTAATTAATTTATTAAAAGAATTATAATATTATTTATATATATTATTTGTATTATTATTGTGTCTTAAGTATATATAATAGTATAAAATTTTACTTTTTATTGTCGAAATCTTTTTTGCAAATATAAAGTTTTAATTTTCTTATTTTTGCAATTAATCTTTTGAGAGATTTATGCGCATTATATTTCTTAAGCTTTTGTCATGCATTTGCGAGATAATTTCTTAATATTTAACTATTTTTATATAATAAAAATTCTTTTTATCGAATAAGATATTACGACTTGCTATATCTTAACTTATAATTAAGAATATCTTTTACTTTTTACTTCTTATCTTTGTCAATTAATATTATATTCTTCGAGACAACAATATTTAAATTACAATAATATAATTTCAATAATAAAATATAAAAGATAAGATAAATGCGTTATTTAACAAAAAGACGCAAATAACATATTTGCGCATTAATTATATTTTTAATCTCGAACAATCTTGTAAACTTGTAAAACAACTTTTTCTTTAAACAAATATCTAAGAGATTTTTAATAAAGAGTATAATTTTGTTATTAATTTAATATCTTTTTAAAGTAATCTTTTTATTGTAATTTTAAGTTTGTATTTATTGCCCAACTTATAAACAACTTATTAATCGATTGCGTTTGTTTTACAAAGACGAAATTTACTTTTAAGTAATAAAAATATCTAGACAATTCTTGTTGTTCTAATTAAATCGAAAATTTGCAACAAATTAAAATATCGACTTAAAGAATAATATTCTAGTTAACGCATATAATGCGTTATTGTAAGTATATTAAGCTAAAGATAATAATAAATCTTAATTATTTTATTTATAATTGTAATAGCAACGCAAATAGTATTTTAATATCTAATTTTATCTTTCGATTTATTTATTAGTTTAAGAGTAAAAAGCAACATTTAACTTTTTTCAATGCGTATATAATAATATATTGCAAATTAGTAATTATTAATAAAAAGCAAGTTATAATCGAAAATAATTTTACAAATTTTAAGATAAATAAACAATATCTTCTCGAATAAAGTATTAGTTAAATCTTTCGTTAATTATATAGATTTAATAAGAATATATAAAGATATTTTAAAATATTAATTAATTACTATTAGAATTAAGTCAGATATATTATTCTTGTAACAATTAGCAAACAATTTTGTTATAAAGTTTATCAAGATTTTAATTTATAGTTGAGCAAGAATAGAAAGCGATATTAACTTTTTATAGAAACAATAATATAAAGTCTTATTTCGCTAACAAACGTCGCAATATTTAATATATATATTAATATTTGCGATTATTTTTGATTAATAGAACTTTTTACTTATAAGAATGCTTATCTTTTTAATTTTAAAGTATCTTGTTAGAGCGTTATTATAATACAAGCGTAGTAGCTTGTTCTTTAATAATATCTTATCGAGAATTAAGACAATATAAAAGAAGAATACTATTTTTTTGTAAATTAATCAATCTTTTTTTACGCAAACTTAATTCAAGATTTGCAATATTAATTGTTTCTTAATTTTAAGCGCTATAAAGTTCTTTTCTTGCAATTTTTTTATTTTAAATAATAATAAAGATAAGAAAACTTTTAAGTTTTTTTTTTCTTATATATAATACAAATATTGTTGCGACGCAACTATTAAGTTATTATACTTTAAATTGTATTTGCAATTTCTTTCTCTTTAAATCTATTAATTGTATTTTTCTTATTTAAAGTATTTTTATTAGAAAGTTTAATATTAATTTTTTTTTCGATTTTTAATACTCGAGTCTCAAGTTTGTTCTTATTGCGTAATATTAGCGTTTAATAAGCGTCTCTTGTAAATACTAATATTATTTTAATAATAATAATAATAATATTCTTTAACTTATTCTAAAGCGTAAATAGATAAATTTTATTATTTAATTTACTCTCGTAATTAAGATGTTAAGAAAATTTGTTAACTAAATTTGTTTTTCTTGTGCAATATTTAATCTCGAAGTTATATTTTATTAACAAAAATACTTATCTAGATTAACAATAATTTAGCATTGTTATCTTTATAAAATATTGTAAAATATTGTAATTTATTAATACAATAATTAAGTAATAACTATTCTTTAAATAATATTAATATTGTTTAAAGTTAATAACAATAATAAGCAACTTCTAATTGTAAATCTTGTATTAAGTCTTCGCGAGAATTATTTTTCTTAAATAGAATATTATTAAATATTATGTTACTTAATTAACTTTTCTTATAAAATAAATTAATTATAATAAAATTGTTGCAATTGCAAATCTCGAAGCATCTATCTTAATATAAAAATAATTTTTTGAATTAAAGTAAATTAATATAGATATTTGCGTAAAGATTGTAATAAACTTTCAAAAAATTAAAATAATATTCTTGTTAAATATAAAAAGATTAATTTGTTTGTCTTGTTTGTTACTCTTTAGAAGTTTCGTTAAAGTTTAAGTAATCTTTGTATAATATTTTATAAATTGTTAATAAAAGTTTGTAAAGTTTAAAAATACTTAAAACTTGCAAAAAGTAATAAGCTAAAATTATAATTTAATAGAGTTGATTTGTTGTAAATCTATTAATACGTTATAATTGCTTATAATATATTCTAGAAATTTAATCAAAATTGTTATAAAAGAGCATTTAAATAACTTTGCATAAAGCTTATAAAAACATAATTTATTAAATATTTAATATATGCAATTCTAGTGTTTCTCTTGTATCTTAAAGTAGATTAGAATATTATTAAAATAAATTATACAAAGATAATTTATTAAATCTCTTAAGACTTTGTTAATTAAAATTTAAAAAAATTTAATATATTTATTAATTTAAACAATATTATTGCGTACTCGAAATGTCTATATTGTATTTAAAAGATTATCTTTTACTTATTGTTTTAACAAATTCGAATCTAATATTAAATATTCTTTAGATTTAGTTTGATAAAGTACGTAATACTTATTAAGCAATTTAATATCTTCTCTATAAGAGAAAGAAAATATTAATTCTTAATTGTAATCGCATTAAAATTATAATAACTAATAACTAATTTTAGACTTTTATTGCTCTTTAATATAAACAATATTAATATCTTAATTTAGTTAATCGATTTTTAAATTCTATTTAGAATTAAGTTTTTCAAAAAATAATTATATAGAACAACTAGCTCTTGTTCGAACAAAATATATAACAAGTTATAAGATAGTTTTTTTTCAAAAAGTAAATTAATTTTATAATCTTTCTCTTTGTACTTAGAAAAAATAAATGCATTTTTTAAATTAAAAATATTGTTGTAATTCTAAATATTCTTAAGTATAATATATATTGTTAACGTCTTATTAACGTTAAGATTGCAACAAACTAGAACAAATATTAAAATTTATTCTTTAGATTTTAGAAAATTCTTTAAGAACTTAACAACAATAGTATTCTTTGCAACTTAATAACATTAAATTTATATATATTAATTGACGTAAAAGTTAACTTTTATTATTTAAAGAAAATCGACAATAATATTATATACAATTTTATCAAATATATAGAAAACTTGTTTCGATATATATTTTTGTTTCTTATTATTGCAAATCTTAATTTTTACAATATAAAATTTTACAAATTAAGTCTTCTAAATTGTAAAAGCTTTTGCTTTAAATATAAGTTATTCGATTTTCTTTAAATATTATATTTTCGCAAGATATTTGCTAATACAATTAATATAAATATCTTTATTAAGAAAATTTCTTTATTTATATTACTTTTTGTCAACAAATATTAATAGCTTTGCAAAAAAAATCTTTATTTTATATTTTTAACTTGCAATTGCAACTACAATTCTTGCAAATTTATTTAATTTTTTAAATTATTAAAAATCTTTTTAATAAAAGAACGTAATAGCAACACTTTCAAAATATTTATTTTAAAACTTTTTCGAAAATTATTAATTATATTAACTTGCGAGTTATCTTTAATAAATTTAGAATTTTTTTTTTAAATATATTCTTTTTTGTTACAATTGTAACAAATATGTTTCTCTTACATATTCGAATTAGCTTTGTTAAAATTATATAAGAAAAACTTTATTATACTTTTTTAGCAACTTCTTATTATTAAGATATTGCAAGTCTTAATTGTTAATATAGTCTTTTTTAATTTATAATTATATAAACTTTCTTTAAAGTTATTGTATAATTTTAAGAATAATTTTCGATTTAAAATTTTATTTTTAATATTAAATTAAGAGAATAAAGCGCTTTTTATGCGTTATATTAACGCAATAAGAATATCTCTTATCTCGAGAATTTAAGTTACGCTATTAATTTTTTATAAAGATTTTTTTTCAAACAATACAAGAGATAGTTACGTTATTAACATTTAATATATTTGTTAAAATATATTTTTAATATCTTAATAAAAATTACAAAGTTGTTAACACTTTAAAATTAACTTTGCTTAATTTTCTTGTACTTGCAAGAGAAGATAAAACAATAATTTTTTAAATTCTTAATAAGATTAACTAGATATTGTGCAAATTGTTTTTAATTTTACTTCTTTATTTTGTTTATTTATTTGTTCTTATAATCTTCTTATCGCGTTGCTAATATATTGCAAAGATATTATTAAACTTAACAAATTCTAAATTTTTTATTAAGAATTAATCTTAATTAACCTCGAAGAAATTTCTTGTATTTTAAGTTTAATTCTTGTATTTTTTGAAGTTCTTTTTATAGTAGAGATTTAATTAATTTAATTTTATAAAACAAACAAAGCGTTATCTCTTTAATATTAATTTATTAATTTTGTTATTAAAGTAATTATTGTATAAATAATGTAAACTTGTCGCTTTAATCTTATTTTTACAAAGCAATTTTAAAAGAAGTTTGTTTCTTGCTTAAGCAATACAAAGCTCTCGCTTTATTCAAAATTTACGTCTTTTTACTTTCTCTTTAATTAAAAGTTTTTTATAATTAATATCTTTATCAAATTGCGACAATTGTATAGCGTCGCTATCTTGCAAAACTTCTTCTTATAATAGAATATAAATTTTCGTAATATTGTTAAAGATAGGTTAATTATTCGCATTTTTGTTGTTCTAAGAACGCTAAAATATCGCTTATTTTTTGTTTGTTTTCAAATTTTGTTTTGTATTATATATTAAGTTAATTATTTTGTTAAACAATTGTTTATAAAGATTGCAACAAATTAATACTATAAGATTATATACAAATATATAACAAGATATTGCTATATCGACGTACTAAAAGACAAGATTATATAGTATATAGAATTGCAACTTAGAGAAACATTAATTTGTAAAAAAATTGAAAGAAAATTCTTAGAAAGAAAACTCTATACAATATTAAGTTGTTACTACAATAACTTAACACTAATAATATATTTGTTAATTATTAAGAACTAGCATTATAGTAGTTTATAAAATCTAGAAAGAATTAAAGTTTCTTAATATTAATAAATAATTAAAGTTTCTTAATATTAATAAATAATTTTTATTTTTTAATTACGTATAGCTTTTTAAGATTTATATATACTTTATATTGTTTAACAATAAATTTAAAAAATCAACTTCTTTTTAATAAAATTTGTATTTCTTTAATTTAAGATATAGATTTTTTTTATTTAGATATTTTAATACTTTAAAAATATAATTTATATATTTAAATTTAATTTTATAAATATAGATTTACAATAATCTAAATTATTGTATTTCTAATTAGAACAAAATTCTCTCTACTAATATTTAATTGTTAGCTTAAAGAAGATTCTTGCTCTTTTGTAAAATTAATTGTATTGCTTTTTTATAACTTTTTTATATAGCTTGTTGTTAAGATTAATAATTACTTTAATAAGATTAAATATATTGCTAATAAATTTATTATTGCGTATAATTTTGTTTTTAAGATTGTTTTTAAAATCTTGTTAAAATATTGTTATAAATACAATATTATTTTATTCTATAAAATTAATATACTTTTAAAATCTTACTATATAATTTATTACAAAGATTTGTTAAATAAAGTATTAAATTATTTTTTTTGCAATTTGTTTCTTATTAAATATTTCGAAAATTCTTCGAAGCTCTCTCTTAAAGTTGTTGAAGTTAGTAAATATTATACAAGACTTTTTATTATAATTTTTTAAATATTTGCGTAAATTAAGCTTAAGTTAATACTAAGCTCTTTCTCTAAGAAATATTAATACGAAAATTGTCTTCTAGTTTGCTAGAACAAAATAGAAAATAAAATATTTATTTATTTATATAAGTTAGTTCTTTAAGTCAATTTAATTCATAATAAATATTAAACTTCTTAATTTTTATCTTGTTGTCTTTATTAAATATTAATCGACATAATATTATTAAGCTAATACTTAAGATAGAAACGCATTAATCTAATATAAATATTCTTAGAGTATTTAAAGTATTACACTAGTACTTTTGTAAAAGATATTAAAGAAAATTATATTATTAAAGAGATTTGTAAACGTCTTTAAGTAATACAAATAATTAGTTAATAATAAGAGATTGCAACTTAATAGTTGTAATAATAAGTAAAAACTTAAAATAAATTAAACACAATCTATAAAAAAATTGCGTTTAAAAGCTATATATCTTTTTTATTACTTAAAATTTAAGATATTTAAGATATTTAAGATTTTAATTATCTTAATTATCTTAACTCGAATTTAAGATATTTAAGAGTTAAGTTTTCTTAATTATCTTAATTCTATTAGCAAATCTTCTCTTTCTAGTTATTTTGTAAAGAGCAATACGCAACAAATAGTATTTATTAGTATATAACTTGTAATAATATAATAGCTTGCATTGCTCTTTATTAATCTTAAAAAAAATTATAGAAGATTACTTTATTGCGTTGTATATAGATTTATAATACTAGTATTTTGTATATTTGTAAATATTCTAGATTATATACAATTCTCTTCGAAGAAATTAAGTATACAACTTGTAGTTTGTTAACAACTTTAAATATAATTCTCGAAATAACTTTTGTACGCAAAGTATAAAGATTAAGATAAACAATCTATTTAATTAAATATTTAATAGTTAGAATTGCAAATTTCTTTGTATATACTTTAATTAGATATTATATTTACGAGAGAAACTTTTAAGACAATATTACTCGAATATATTTAGCTGTATATATTAAGTTTTATATATTCTTCTTCTTTATTTCTAATCTTTATATCTAGTCTTAAATATTTGTAGATTTAATTTATAATAGTGTTTGCTTAATATATTAATTCTTGTTAAATAGAAAATATTCGTAAGACTTATATTATTGCTATTAACTAATAAGATATTGCGTTTAAAGATTGTTTAGATTTGTATAGAAAGAAGTTTCTTTATTTGTTTCTATATTAAAATGCGATAATATCTTAGCTTGCAATAAATATCTTGCAAGAGCAAAAAAATTATAAAGTAAATAAGATAAATTAACTTGCATTTGTAAAACAAAGACAAAATAATAAGAAAAAAAGAGTAAAAATTGTATACAAATTTTCTCGATATTGTTTATAATAAACTTTTTTTTGCTCTTTGTATAATTAATATTATACTCTTTGCTTAAATATTTTTCGACAATATATTTGCTTTTGTTTATAATAAGCTTGCTATATTTGTATGCAAATATATTATATTAATATCTAGAATTAATTAAAAGATATAAAATAATTAAAGTATTAAAAGAAGATTAAGTTTGTTAAGAATCTCTAGCTTGCAACGTTTTAATCTCTATTAATATTGCGCGCAATCTTTTATCTTTAACTTTATATAATAGATTAAGATAATACTTTAGAAATTTGAACGCAATATAGTAGTTATACTTAATGCAAATAATAAGTTAAAAATCAATATTATAGATAAGATTGATTTGCTTTATATTATGCGCGCAAACGCAAAATAACAAGTTTAATTAATTGCAATTAATTAACGCAATACAATTAAGCAATTGCGTAAAAGAAGCTTTATTTAACTTAATCTTAATTGTCTAATATAGACGTATAACTTCTAACAATTGCGTATCCAAAAATAATTGATTACAATAGTAATAAGAGGTTCTTGCACAAGGATTTGAGTGAGGTGGAATCTTATCAAGTGGAATTATACCAAGTACGAGAGTGACTAAGCTGGTTCAACCAATCAAACAACCGAATGGAGTGGTTTCTTGCAGGATTCCACCGCGAACTATTGTTAGGCGACCAGCCACAAAGGCTAGCAAAGGTAGACCCTTTATTGACGTCAAAACGACCTTGTTGTCATCTAAGAAAAGACCGAAGATCACAACTCGACTTTGGTCCATCTCTGCACCACTAGATGCAACGACACTGTCGATCCTAGATGCAATAATAATCCTGTCTTCTTGATGGTGGGTAGGCTTGATGACATGTAAGTTAATCACGCAGACGTGATGTTGTTGCTACGTAATTGAGTTGGAAGAGCATTGATTGCTGACAAGATTCCCTTTTCCAAAGACCCAAGGATCCTGGCCGAGACTATCAAACTTGCCTTTCGGAAAAAGCTAAATATCTGGTACCGCCTTTAGGTGAGACAAACGACATTGGGACGCAGAGCGACCACTGAAGAGATGTGCGGTCCAGCATTACTTCAGCCTTGTTGTTCAACGCTGACAGATCCTCAAGCTTCCTGTCCCGGATTTTTCACCGATATCTCGAATATCAAGTCGCACGCATCCAAGCTCCATTCGTGGTTCATTACTCATCAATAGATACCAAGGCGCGAGAGTGGACATTCAACACAAGATCTAAAAACCTACGAACCTCCGAATCGGCGCTAAACAGAGCTTCAAATGCCATAAAAATTCCATGTCCTTACGCCTGCTTTCTATTCTCGTATCGTAACCTACCAAGATCTCGATGTGGCTCTCACCGCCGAAGTCCTCTTCGCAAATGCCGAGGAGAATCGAACGGCGGAGATATCAGACACCGGCGAGCCTTTTTGCTCCTTGCTGACTCAAGTGGCCTCTTGCGACTATGATGCGCAATCACACGACGATGAGTTTGAGCCGTTCCTGGAGCGCATGGTCTGGAAGCTGGTGTTTGTATTGAGACGACAGGCTGAGGCTGGTAGCTACCCAAGCCATGGATCTCCCCAACAACGGTGCAACACGGGCCATGGTATTCGACATTCGTTCTCTACTATCAGATCTACAAGCACGCTGCAGCGGAATTTTCTCGATGCTTTCGTGCAGCATGCTTGTGATTGGGATGAGCGAAAGGAGTATCAGCGAACGGTGATACGCCTTTTCTTGGCTAGGCGCATTGCGCTAGGAAGTGTAGCTCTGCTTCAGCTTTATTGGCTGCTATTACAGGTTTGGCTTGTTGCTGTTGTTGCCTGGTTGGTTGCACGGAGTTCTAGATGAGTGTGGCTAAGATTGGGTCTAGGCTTCTTGAATCCACTGCAACAGGACCAAATGTTGCACTAAACTTATACCTAGCCTACCAGTGGTCTACTAGGTTATCTCTTGCCTGAAGCGCAGATTTTACAGCATTAACTTACGAACAGCTTTGGTCTTCTGCTCTTTACGGAACAAATTGTACCCAATCCGTGAACTCCGCAGCATTCACTCAAATTCCACAACGTTTGCAAAACTTCTAGACGAAAACGAGCAGCACTAGCGCGAGCCCACCCAGGGGATCGTCCTGAGATGTTGATCTGCACAGTCAATGGACAAGTGTACGTTCCAGATCGAGCCGCTGTGGTGTTCATTATTGCGTGAAAAGACTCTTTCAGAACGCTAGCCCGTAAAACATAATTGAAAAAGTAGCGCGAGCCTAAGCGCATCTACTCGAAACAACGCAAGAATCCAAGAAGCAACGAGGTCGAATCTAGCTACCAAGAAAGACAAGAAAGGTTACGTTCAAGGAGCCTCATTACAACTGTTGGTTACCGTCATAAAATCGCCAGTCTAATGGTAGTGAAGCTCAAGACCCTCCAAGAATAGCACATTGGCCGGCTACCCTAGAGATGGTAAGGAGGTTCGGCACCCTCGACCGTAGCGTAGACGGCGGTGATAGCCCCAGCGAGCTCAGCGGGGAGGGGCCCGGCCTTAAGTGCATCGAGAGTCTTGTGGAGCTGCTCTATCTTGGAAACCCCAAAGATTACTCTATTACCATATTTTCTATCCAAGACGCCATGGAACGCCGTTTATCGCAACGCAGCTGCATGTCCGCTGACACTATGCTTCTCAGCGGCATCTCGAACAGTGGCCACCGAAGCTTGAACGGGAGGCTGACTATAAAGAGTATTGTATATCTTTCCGATGATGTTCTTAGATTTTGTTAGGATGATCTAGACGTTACCACTTCAGGGACTTACATCGTCGCGCCACCGGGTTGAGGTATCAGCATTGCCGGAAAAAAGGCCGCCCGCTGCAGGACTAATACAAAGGTCAGTTCAAGGTCGATTATGGCTTCAACATCAGCCTACCTATAGGCAAAAAAGGCGATGTCATGTTTACGCAAAAGTGGAAATAGTTTTTTTTTGTCTCCTCTCACAATCGCATTGTAATGTCCCTCATACACGCTGGGTTTGGTATAACTCTTTTGCTTGCATATCTCGATGAACTACTGCATTTCCGCGGCAGTATAATTAGAGAGCCCGAATTTCTTGAATTTGCCTTGCTGAAATGCGTCGTTTATTGCCTTTGCTGTATTCTCAAAGGGTGTCTGGAGATCAGGTCTATGCAGAAACATGGTCTCTACAGTGGAGGTCCTGAGGGCATCAAGCGACTGCCCAATGCTCAGATCAATCTTCGAAGGCTTATGGTCTCCGGGTTGGCCACTGTGGACTTTCGAATGGATGGTAAGCCGAGAGGCAAGCCCAACCTGGCCGAGGCGTACTTCAGAGGTATCGGGAGCATTAGGAGCGTAGTTACGGGCCGTGTCGATATGCCTGTAGCCGCGGCTGTAGAATGCATTCAAAAGGGCTTGGACATCTTTTTCACTATCGAAGTGTGCAATCCCGGGGTCCTTGGTAGTATCGCCGACCTATTGTTATCGAATTAGAAGCAATCAATCGCGGCTGGCACGACATATATACCGAGTGGGTATCAAGAATGAACTTTACGGGCGTTTTGGAATCCATAGTGGGCATAGAAGGATACTTGGAGAGCCTGGGTGCAGAGAAATTTACGCTGAGGTGCTATGGAATGAGATATGCTTTATATAATCGGGCGGTCTTTTGTCTCCTTTATAGTTAAGCTTATGTCTCGTGGAACTCAATCCTGGTGTTTTGTAATCAAGGTGTGGTGTAATGGGCTCAAAGTTGTACTTCCGCAATTTCTCCGCAATTCTCCGCAACTCTCCCGCAACTCTCCCGCATATCGGCCGCATGTTGCCCGCTATGACAGATGGGCAAGCTGCAGCTTTATCGCAAGCTCAATGAGGTCGACCGAGACTTGACAGTCGATATGTTCTTGGGGCACGATGGAATTCTATCCGTTGACAAGGAAGGCCAACTCGAGAAGGACTCAGGGCTGAAATATCAATCTTAATAGAGGTCCAGATGTCTTGCACCAGGCCTGCTGATACACCGCGACAGAAGAGGAAAACAAACATAACATAAATCTAAGCGGATGCTAGGATTTGGCTAACTGGGATAATAGGACTTACAGGAAGCCGCTCTAGGATAGGGTATGTTCTAGTAGTCTTGTTACTCCTATCAATCCAACATTGAATCTTGTCAGTGCCAACTATGAAAGTCCAGAACATCTTTACAAAATCGTCGAATTCCTCGGCTGCATACTGTGAGATCAAAGGTCCGGGCTGCAGAGACGGCACCAAAAGCGGGGTTCTCGCACAAGATAGTTCGAACCATCTCACTGCGGATTCAGCTTCCCACAAGCCACGGCGTGCAGTGAACATAACGGCCCCAGGACACTCAGCCCACGACTTGGTCATGATTTGGTAGACGTTGGCGTGGGTACGCCGAACGCTTTCGGTCAAAATCCATAGCTTTCATAGCTCCGAGGAGGCATCATATTCCCTGTCAAAATCGTTTGCGGTCCATTGAAGTGGACGATGGTGGCTCAGGAAGCCGTCATCCCCTCGGTATCGTTTCACTGCTTCCCACATCTGGATTACCCATTGCCGAAGCGTTGGGAGCTGCTGCTCAGCAGATGCACGCGGACGCACCGAGCCATCAAAGAGTCGTATGAACTCGTAGACAAACAGAGCCTGGACGCGCGCCAGGTGGGCCAGTATGCCTTGCGCGCCGCCGACAGTAGGTGCGCTTTGGCGGGAGAGTGCTGACGAGCGCTCCTCGGCAATCTGCAGTATAGTCTCCTTCACTGCTGGGTTCCGATGAGTGCATGCCGTGAGCGTTGTGAAGGCGTCCTGAAGACATGTAGGCGCGTTGTGAAGGCGTCCTGAAGACATGTAGGCATGCCCTTCTCATACAGCCGTCGATGGATGAAGCTATTATAGCCATTCCCAACCCAGAGTTGCAGCATTTCCTCTACGGCGTGGATGAGAGGCTCCAGTTCGACATAGCTCACACAAGCCGGTTCTTGGTTGCTGTGCTGCATGACCCAGGTCTCATCTCGGAGGAACCAGGGGCATGGTGTGCTGGAGATATTGCCGCTCTCAAGTACAACTCCCTGGACTGATGGACCAGCAACAGACGCCGATAGTGTGGGAATGTATGGAATTATCACATCTGACAGAGAAAGATCGAGGTCGGCGGCCCCCATTGCGCCCCATTCTGCGAAGTCAAGGCCGCTAGCCAGAGCATCGGCGTCGGTATAATCTTGGAGGGCTGGAACTTCTTCAAATCGACTGTCGGGCGCAACAGGATCTCTTCGCCGTCTCTTGTGCTGCGGATAAACGCAGTCCACATCCCTGTCCAAGCATCGCTGGCACTCAGGAAGCTGCTTGTCGCACCTGCGCTTGGAACCTGCGCAGGCAATGCTGGTTTTCTGGGGGGGAATTGCGGGCATTCTAGGGAATGTTGGTAGTGGTAGCCGAAGTGTATTCAATTAAGTGTCCCGCCTAAAGAAGCTATAGGAGTCGGCTGACGGAGGGTGCTGCTCTTGAATTCGTGCCAAGACTTGATCTTCTACTAATATTACGCGATTTAGGCCTGTAATCAAGGGTTTTGGGCTCAGACGTGAAAGCACTGCTGACGTTAGTCAGCATGCCAACCCGCAGGGGCTTGGCATTTTCACTGATCACAGTACGCACGTGCCAAGCGGTAAGCGCTTGACCGGAAGCCGCAGTCGGGGAACGGGGTGTCTATTAGCCCGAGTCTGGTCGAGACGCTACTAGGAGATTAGATTCAGCGGGTCCAATATCTCCCACGCGATCTTGCGCAAAGCGCTTTCTTGGCTCCAAAAATGATCGCGGACTCAAAGTGTTTCTTCACAAAAGGGTTCTCAGCTCTCCATGTGTTCCTTCTGTTGTTGAAACCCTCACCGTAACACTGTTCTCTCAAATGGGAACCGATCAAGGTGGCCCAACGTCGGCCAAATCGGTTTATTGATTGTTGGCTCGTCCTATGGACCGTTAATCCCAAGCCTTTGAATAAGCTGGCTTAAGCTGTGCAAAACGGTCAAGGATGGATCTATAACGCGCAAGGAAAGCGACAATCCTTCCTATCGACTGTACCGCAGGCTAGCCTCTTCCCCCATGACCAACGCTTTAGACCGGTCCATTGCTTTTGTTAGACAAGCCCATTCTGTTTACACGCCCTTATTCGTCGAGGTTCACGCACTTTGGGATGCAGTCTTTCTTCTGGGAAAGATACCGATTCTTAGTACGAGTGGTGCGACGGTAATTAGCTCGATGGAACTTATATATATAACACAAGGTCCAAAGCTTGCGTGTTCTATATACGACGAACTATTCGTAGGGAACTATAAAGCTGTCTCCGCTAGATACTTGTTGACGTTTTGCAAATTAGTATGTTGGTACACTTCTACGCGAAATCGGAGTTGTGACAAATCGCAAGAGTAATCCAATTTTGGAGATGTCTGCGAAATGTCGATCTTGCTAATACAACAGACTCATCGATAAGTACCTATATTGACAAGGGACAAGTCACGAGAAAACTTCTTTAGTTTTGCTTAATCTTTATCGTCGTCTCTTAAGATATGCGCTGCTTATGTCTTGCGGTCTGCTAGTGGTTGTAGCTTTTTTTATAGGAGGAGAGTAATCGCATAGACTATATGACTAGGAGTATATGGTCAATCAACCAATTCCCATTCCTTCAAACGAGACCCTAATGAAGACCCAGGACCGAACCGCGCTCAGATCTGAAGATAGGATGTACGCAATGCGATAGGGTGCCAATCAGAATATTGTGGGGCCTGGCCATCGACATGCGACTACCAACGATTCAGCCCGCTGGCGATCGTTGTCCACGATGCCATGTCTCTCGGGCCGCTACTTCAGTAGTCAGTAAGAACTTCGTCGGCATGCCACGTCGAGCATCGTCGGTCGAAGATGCGAATATCTTGCGAGTGGCCGCTATACAAAGCCCAAATCGTCAGTTATTGGCCCATCCAAAGCCCCGTCTAGTCAACTGGTTTGACTAGTTCGATCGGCGCAATATACTTAGTCCTAGCAACCCCGTAGTAGTAGCACACGGAGAGAAGCAAGACGCCAGCATAGATTACAACGCTCCAATTCATTGACTGGGCATTTGGACTTCGCATAGGAGGGAAAAATATCATGACGAACGCGAGAACCAGAAACATCAGCGCAAGGAGGTTGACCAATAGTCCCCATCTGCCGAGCGAGAAATAGGGCCTTCGTATCGCCCTTTGGCAAATCCTGAGCCATGCCATGGAACCGATTGAAAGCGTATACGACGATAGAAGTGCGACGGTCCCGAGTGCCGTCAGCTGGTTAAATGCGATTGATGAACCGAAGCTGATCGATATCAATAGGACAGAGAAGATGGTTGTGGCAAGGACGGCGTTCACAGGAACGTTCAGATTCAAGTGGACCTGGGGGATTTCTCAGACTGTCAAGATGAGAAGGAGATGTAGCGACTTACTTTCGAGAAGACGTGGTGAAAGGGAACACCTTGGTCGCGAGCGAACGACCACAGCTGGCGGGAAGCCGTGGTCATATTCGTCACCGCACAGAAGTACGACAATATCACCATGACGGAAGTCATGGTAGTCGCGCCTCCATTTGAGCGGGTAGCATTGAAGAACACCTAGGAATTATTTGGCGACTCTTCTATAGAACGCAATTTATATCGACATACCTGAATGAACGGATAGCCAGTTGATGTTGCAAGAACATCATCGAGGTTGCCAAGACAGAAGCAGAAGGTTAGGAGCATAACGAATCCCAAGACTCCATTGGCCACTGCGGTGGCTAGCATGATCCGTGGAATTGTCTTCGAGGCGTCTCTGACCTCTTCAGAAACATGCACGACAGCATCGGGACCAATGAGCGACAACGTTGGGCTCAGGATCCCTACCAAAGTAGCGAGTCCCATACTGTGCCAGTTGCCGCCGTCATTGAATTCGGTGAATACCTTACGAGGCGAAGAGTGTGGAGCGAGAGTCCACAGTGTGACAAGAATACTGATGAAGCCAGAAACATGGAGTGTCAACAGGATGCCTTCAATGGAGGGGAGCTCTTTAGCCAAAATGGTGTTGATAAAGAGCGAAGTTAACACTAGAGCGATGGCCAACAAGGTTCCATGCCATCGCTAAGGGGCGTAATTGGGGTGATTTAGGATGATAAGACCCTGAATCTCCGTAGCAGCCAGATAGCAGCCGGCCGCGCAGCCTGCTTGCCATCCTAGCACGCAAAGCCAACCTGCGCAGCTATCAGTGAGAATATTGATGTGCTTCAAATGATACTTCAACCAGTCACATAGCTAACAGCTTTCTGGATGCGAGGATCTGCGAACTGTGCGGTTTTGAGCAGGGAGTCAGCCTGTAGGAGATGCTTCTACCTCTGATACCCAGTGATACTGTCCGCCGGCTGTGGGGGCTCTACACATCTTATATCAGTAGTCTCCTTAGGCCATGCTTGCGATGTCATACATCGACGCCATCTCCGCCATTGAAACAATGGCCATTCCAAAGCCAAAGGTAAAAATGTAGATGTAGATGGCGCCTGCAGTACCGCCATTCGTCAGGCCAAATGTGGCCGTACTTGCAGGCTCTGCGTTAGAATAGAAAATCTGACTCTTCTCGATAGGTTGCATACGCCACCATAGTCTCCCACGAGCTCATAAGGATCATGGAAAAGGCGAAGGTAGAGAAATGGCCGAATATCCGCTAAGCAACATAAGCCACGACGTTGTAGGGTCAGAAGCGTGCTTTTACTCGGAGTGACTGGTGCTTGCCAAGTCGATACATGTCTTTCTGGTCGCGCGCAGTATCTCCCTTCTCAGCAACGTCCTCGGCGCCGTCTGTTGCCGCGACCCTTAGACAAGGCTCCCAACCGTACAAACGGTACAGTTTAGGCTATTTACTGCACCGTACGGCCTCTTTGCACCGCAAACGATGCATTTGTAAGGTAATACAAAACTGCATCGTTTGCACAATTAGTGCACTAATAGTACGATGTTTTTTAAGGCTGTTTTAGAGCATTATTTACCTCTTCTTCAAGCAATTAGATGTCCTCGTCCTCCTGCACCTTCGCAGTTATGACGGATTTTAGATCCTTATCTGTATATATAGGTAGCCAGTTCTCGCACACCCTGTTTCGGTAAATACCACACCCATTTTCGGTAATTGCACACCCAATGGGATAGACCAATCTTTTTGGTGTAATACCACCAAGTTTGTTGGGTCTTCCCATCGATGTTATAGATTTATTAGATATTTAATTAAATCACCGTCTGCGCACCTCTTCGCGCATCATTTACATCGCCTACTGACCTGGGATATCGTCTCAGAAAGCACCAGTTTCTGGCCCAAATGCATGCAATTTCTCCATGTTTCCTGACCTCTATCCGACCTCTAATTATACCTTTATTGAAGCTTCAAATAAAGCTTATCTAAACGTCTTGTTAAGAGGTCAAATCGACCTCTTAAAGCATGCATTTACCCCCGGGATTGCACCTGTTTTAGGTGATAAACAGGTGAGTTTCTCTCGTCCCCCTTAATCACCTCGATCATACATCCAATCATCATCAGAATCAGCATCACCACCGCCGTCTGCATCAAATTCGTCATCGTTATCGACCTGTATAATCTCCTTCGCAAATTATATCGACTTTCGCCACTATACCGGATTTGTACCCTGCTTTCGATCGCGACTTGACAATGGCGTATCCTTTCGCTACTGCGTGTGCTTGTACAGCTTCAACAAGAGCATCAAGTGAAGGATAGTCCGCCGCAGGCGGTGGTTGCATCATTATGCTGACGACGATGAGGTAGAAATGTAAGGTGGTTGAGGCAGGACTTTGAAGATTTCGCGCGGTTCGGATCTGATCAACTTTTATCCGATCAACCCTAAAAACCAACCCTAGGACTGGGTGTGCAATTACCGAAAATGGGTGTGGTATTTACCGAAACAGGGTGTGCGAGAACTGGCTACCTATATGTACCAGCCTGCATTCAATGCTTGACGTACTCTAATGCCTTTATCGTGTTCGCTTTTGAGTTTGCTCTTTCGTTACTAATAATATGTTTAATAGACGAGTAAATGCGCTCTAGTTCAAATAATATCGTTAAAATAGAAAACGTATTTATAGTTATTCGTGTAAGCATTAAGAGTTGTTCTCTTTGCTTATTCTATTAAGTAATAATATTAATACAATTATAAACAAACGACTTGTTAAGATATTGCTTTAACTTATCTATTAGACTATTACTATTATCGACTGCGTAACATTTATTTATTGTAGAAATTCTAATATCTCTAACTTCTCTATAATTGTATTAGACAAAGATCTTGTAAACATAAAGATATTAAAGTATATACGTTATAGTTTTTAAAGTTGTTGCTTTGTCTAATTTATTCAATCCTATTACTAATATGCAATAAAATAAGATATCTTTCTCGTAGAATTAAGAGCAATAACAACGATATAAATAGAGACTTAATTAATGTTCTTGTTTCAATATTTCTTAAGTTTCTTCTATTTAATATCGACTAATAACTTTATAAAGTTATTAATAGTATGCGAAAGAGTTTCAAGTTTGTATCTATTAAGAAGAAAGTCTAATAATAACAAGACTTTGTTGATTGTAATCTTTTGCCTCTTTGTATATTTCGTAATTTGAAAGAACAATTATAGAAAGTCTCTTATACTAGTTAGCGTTCTTCAATTACTAGCAATTAAAATATTATTAAATAGATAAAAATTATTATCGATATAAGATTGCAAAAACAACTTAATTCGATTAATAAATTAATTAAGTATAATTATTG
>JAABUO010001390.1_pt1 | contig 32067 bp, 38 predicted proteins | sample 5559291 | NCBI WGS metagenome assembly JAABUO01 (sample SAMN10711878, study PRJNA513372) | rock metagenome | isolation source: Antarctica rocks | place: Antarctica: Victoria Land, Finger Mt sud | reverse complement strand
TAAGAGACTGTGATTAGCACCGCATCTTCCAGGCCACCTCCGACCTTGGAGGCGGGCTTTTTCATGTCTGTGCTGTCTCCCTAAAAAAAATTCAACTATTTTCGGGCCGATGAAAAGTTTCGGAACTATTATGTCCCCGAGCGCACCATCATTCCGCATAAACCGTACCGCGAGGCATGATCACAATCTCCCTCGGCGGCGGTGCGCTCGGGGTCGGGAGGCCCCGCAAAATGAAGACAAAAACAATTACCGTCACGGCGGGCATCACCCGCAGCCGCGACTACCAGACAGTGCGCTACGAACTAAGCGAGGGACTCGACCTCGAAACAGGGGACAACCCGGACGCGGTCATTGAGGAGACCCGCAAGCGTTTGTTCGCCGAGGTAAGCGACTTCGCCGAGCGTGCTATTACGCACATCGCGGGCAAAGGCATGGGGGCTAACTAATGAACGGAGACAACTACATCGGCGGCATGGGCGCATCGGCCCGCCCCGGAGACATCCGCCGCGGACTGCGAATCGTCCAGCGCGGCCTCGGCCAGCTTATCGACGATGCCGACGCTTACCAGGACGCCCTACGTGAGGCGTACTGGTCGCTCTCTAACGACGAGCGCATCACGCCCGAGGGAACGCGCATCGGTGAATCCCTGGAACGGGCGCTGGCCCTTGTGGGCCTCCTGAGCGGCGCACGGCTATTGTGCCCGGACACGCCGAATACACGTTCCGGGGGGGATTACGCGGGATCATAGCGACATCGGCATGGATCGGGGCGGCGCTCGTCCGCCCCGGTCCATCCTTCTTCTCATTCTGACCACGCCAGCGCATACCACCCGCTTCGCCTGCTCCCGACTGAGTCTGTCTCATCCGCCCGTTCCCTCGCGTACCAGCCACTCCCCTGCCGCCTGACTTCCAATGGCAGTTCGCCCGAACGCCGTTCAAGCACTGTCAGCCCAGAACTCATCTTCGACATGGACTTATCAGCATCAGTGCAATTTGCCCGCATCCAGCGCAGAAGCTGCCACATGGACTTGCAGTCAATTTCTAAATACTGGCCGAGCAGATCGTATTCCCGCGTCTTCAGTGGCTCCTCATCATCGTACATTTTCCACCCCACTACAGCGGCAGCAGCGCCGTCTCCGAGTTCTGTCGGCCACTCCACGGCGTAATCAGGAGCGATCTTGCTCAAGGCTTTCACCAGGGGCTTGAGTCCAAAACTCCAGGCTCCTGGACAAGAAAAGGGAAGTTCCAAAACACTCTTTTGCAGATCGCACCAGGGGAGTTCTGAGAGCGCAGGGAGGCCGCACCTAGACGCGGCGCGGTCAGACTGCCAGACTTCAGCGGGCGTGAAGTGCCACAGGACAGCATCGGCATCGGGACCCAGGATGTCTTTAGCTTCTAAAAATGCCAGAAAATGCTTCCACATTTTCGTCTCGGCATCTAGCGTCTCATGCTCTGCTACGAATTGCTTGTAGTGCCAGCGGCCAGCGTCTTCCTACCCGCAGCCGATCAAAAACACCATCTCGTGCCCGTCCAAACACTTCGGCCACGGCTCGTCGTAACGGCACCGTAAGTCGGGAAAGTATTCGTAATCAACAAACATCTCGCGCTTCTTCGGCGCGGGCACGATTCCTGGCGGGATCGGCGTGGCCCGGTGTGTGCGGTTCGCCTTGAGCACGGCGCGGATTTGTTTGGCAGAAGAGTCGCCGATGCCACGAATCTGTTCTAGTGGTAGGTCGTCGGGGTTGGCCGATAGCATATCATCCAAGGATTTGTAACCGAGTTTATGAAGCAAGCCCGCCTCGCGTCTGCCGATGCGTGGAAGCCACTCCAAAGGGCGGCCAGGCAGGAACTCCTCGGCCACCCGCTGCTTTGCTTGTGTCCAGGGCACGTCCTGCGCGTTGCTGAAGTTTGGCGCGACTTCGGCGTCTTTCCAGGGAAGCCAGTGCTTGTTCTTCTTGATGGTGAGGTGCTGATCGCGCAGGTCGGCCAGGTCTTTATCTAGCGGCTTGCCAATCTTCGACGTGACTTCCACGGGGATCGGGTCGTCGTGTCGGTCCCTCGACACGAGGAAAGCCCGCTTCGGCATATATCCCTGCATATGCCCCACTGCGTAGCTATAAATGCGTGTCTGAGCACCGTAGGCGGCGAGCGATTTAGATTTCGAAGGTTTATGTAGCCCGCGAGTAAATTTCAGATCGATGACAACATAATGGTCTTGCTCTGGCTTCTTGGGCTTGAGATGGGGAAACTTGGCGTACAAAAAACTTGTCAGCACCAGCAAGTCGGCTGACCCATATACACGAGCCTTGGCGTTCCAAAGCGCCGCGTGCGAAATTACGGGGGTGTTTTTCATCATCAGTTCGAGAGTTCTCAGCACGCCCTGCGCCCGCCGAACGTCCCGGTCATCGGTCAGGCCGATGGTGACGTCGTCGCCGCAGACGCTGCGAATCCAGGCAGCTTCGTACTCGCGCCCCGCGCCCATGATGAAATTCGAAAGGGAGAACTCACCCACATCTTTCTCAAAACCGTGATGACGGGCATGGAACTGGCACCATAGGAGGAAGGGGTCTTCGAGTAGCAAGGCCCGCGCTCCGGTTGCTGGCATAAAATTGTCGGGGACGCTCTTGAAGCCGCCCGTTGTGGCGTGAAACGTATTGAAATCGAAGTCCATAGGTGTCCTTCACTGAGAGTTTAATTGTTCTTAGTGAAGGCTTCTGGATTGTGGGGACTTCGACCTACTTCAACACGAGGCAGCAGCCCAGTGAAAGCTAGGAAGATACATTCAGAATTGCGAGTTAAAGCCGATGAGCAAGCACGGCGTGTGATCGTGTTGCTCGAAATGACCGGGGGCCGCCAGTACCATACGATGAAGTTCAGGCTGTCTGAGGAAGTTCCACTCGGAAATGGCGACAACATGATCATGCCACACGTTGTCCTTAGTCCGATCCACTGACAACCCAACCACCCCGCAGGCTTACTGGCTTCTGACTGGAGATTGGCGCGGCGGGCGTCAACAGTCCTTCGTCCGTGTGTTCTCTGGGGTGAACTTGTGGCCCTTGTAGCAATGAGTCTTCCGGGCATTCTCGGCGGTGGGGCCGTTGCCCTGGAGCGTGTTTTCCCGGATCGCCACTGGTTCTGGGTGTTCGGGATTCACGCAGTGGCGTCGCCGACATAGATGATCTAGTTTTGTCGTCCGGTTTAGTGGGCCGACGCTTTGCCTACAGGCATATCGATGGGCCAGTTGAGTGCCGCCCTTTCTGTTAGTAACCCCGTATCCGTCAACGATGTTCGCCCCGGTCCACAGTCAACACCCCGCCGATGTTACCTCGATTGGCAGGTCCCCGATCCTCAGTCCGATCAACTCCTCATTCATTCCGCGATCCTCCTCATAGTGTTCTGCCAGATAGGAGTTCCATTGGTCTTCTTTGACCGGAAACTAGTTCTGGCACAACAATTGCCTGTTGTCCCGCCGCATTCTCTAACAGGGAAGCAATCGATTGTGCAGATGCGAACGCATGATCCGTCTCGCTGTATGTCGCCCAACGGCACCACACACTGCGAAAACGAAGGGTATTGTTCACAAAAAAAACGGCGATTCACTCATAGGGCACAAATGTTCGCTCTGTCAAGTTTTAGGGTGTGGAATTTTGAAGGAGCATAACTCTTTTGACAAACTTCCACTATCGACACAACTGTGATTCTGTGCCAGAATCTCTTCCACGAACAGGCTATATTGTCTACCAAAATACGCTTAATTATGAATGCCCGCGCCCGGATATCCAAAACTAATCCTCGGACGACGGCCACCCCTGGTATGTGGTCGCTTCCCGTTCGCAACGCGGATGGATGAAGTGAGGCCCGGTTTAGGCACCCAGAAATAAGCGGCCTTCAGTGAGCGCACCTATGACAGGGCCAACAACGTGATGGGCCAAAGAAAGGACATACATGAACAACATACCATTGAAGGCGCGAGGGATTCTATCTGAGAGCGATCCTGGAGTGACGCGGATGCCGCACGTCGCGTCGGATGATCTAAAGCCGCAAATCGAGGCTGCCCTCCTCTACCGCGATCATCTCCTTCTGCACCTGCAAAACTCTCTTCGACCCGGAGGGACACCGCTGAGGCTTATCGGGGAACCGAGCCATAACAGTGCCGAGGCGGGTAGAGACCGGAGGGCGCTCCTATCTGCGACGCAGACACTCCTCAACGCCTTGCCCGTTGCCGAGATCGTCCTGTGGCGTCCTGACCTGATGCTATGCGCCGAGAGACAGGCGGACTACTATGCAGATGTACTGGTCGCCCAGGCTGACCTCCCGCGCACGCACGCGTTCTGGTGCTTCTTCGGCTCTGAAATTGCGTCGCGGGGCTTAGACGGCACTCACAAGCTGTTCCTACAGGTGTTGCTTTCCGGGGCCACCGCCGATAGTCCGTTCGCTTGTCTGGCCTCTTTTTATTTTCCTTACGAAGGTAACACAGTGTTGCTGGACAGGCCCCCGCTCGTGAACCTCGTCCCACCACTTGAAGTCGGACACTCCCCGCAAGGCATCGAAGCTCAGAGGCTCCTCGCCTGCCTCTCCTTCCGGGCACAGCCGTTCGTCGAGGACGCACCCGCCAACTTTCACCACACCCGCCCCGAGCGGCGTCGGATGGAACGCGAGGGCAGGACGCCGCCATCCGTGTGCGTCATCAACCCGCGCATGAAGGAGCAGCGCCCCATCTGGGTCAACGCCTATGTCAAAGGCCCCGAGGACAAGCCGCTCAAGCCGCCGACCAGGAAGGTCACGGCAGTCAAGCGTTGACCGCTCTCGGTCCAGCCTCCGCCGTCTCCGCGAACAGAGGGCTGGGCCGCGTAGGATGTGACTGTGCCATTCCACATTCCCGTTCTGGCCCCGACCTCTCGACCTTCCGCAGGCAGTATCGCCTCCGCTCTTTCCTTAAAACCATGTAGCCCTTGTCACCAACGCTCCGCGCCGCCCCCCCGCAGCCAGGACTGAACGCGGAAGGCCGAGCGCCCCAGTCGCGGGATTATCCTGCCCTACACCGTCTCTCGGCCATAGTTCGAGCAGGAACCCAAAACCAAATGAGGACGTGGCTGCACCCCATACCAATGGGTCGAATCAAGAAAGGAAGCTAACATAATACCCCCAGTTGACAAATCGGTACCGCCGATACGACACGGGGATACTCGCCGCACGGCCTGCCGCAGGCCGAACCACACGCGAGGGCCGCCTCCGGTCGCCTAAGCCACGACCAAACACACGAGCCACGGCCAAACACACGACACGTCATCACCCACTCTAGGAAACACGAAACTGCAAAGGAACACGAACATGAACGACGACGACTATTACGCGATCATGCCCGACGAACTGGTCGCGGCCATGGACGCCCGCGGAGAGCGCAAGGCTGTGATCGTCCGCGACCTCGCCCGCTACTACGGTCTGCTGAAGCAGGGCATGAGGAGCATCGACGGGCTGTTCACGCCCAACGAATACCTTTTCCTGGCGGACATTAGCACTGGCTCCGTCCTGGATGCCAATTACACTGAGACGTTGCCTTACTCGGTCGAAGATGCGCTGGTGGACATCAGAGTTAAGTGGGAACTCGACGGATCATCCCTCCTAGACAAGGTCAGGTCGCTCGACCAGATCGCTCGGTATGCACTGATGGACAGCATCGAGCAGTTCGGGACTAGGACCGGGCGCGGTGAGTTGACACCCCTCAACGAACTCGGTCAACTCCCCGCAGGCACCGGAAACTTTGCCCCGTTCACTCGCTATGACGACTACCACTCGCAGTAGTCTTGATCCACCGCGGGGCTGGCCCGGTCGAGAACTCGGCCAGGCCAGCCTCCACTCCTGCGACAGCCATTTCTCATCACAGCCCACTTCCACGGCGATTTCGCCCTCAGCGACGGGAGCCGCCATCACTCACGGATCGCGTCCAGCGCCTGGCGGCGCGAGATACCCCTTGCTCTCGAAGCCTTGATGTGGCCCGTCCCGTTTCTTTCAGCATGGGCTTTCGGCATAAGTCATCTTCGCAAAGGAATGACATATAATAGAAGAACACTACACCTTCGCCCAACTCAAGAAAGATCGCGGCTGGACGGGTTCCATAATCCGCAAGTTGCTTGGAGAACCTGACGCCACCCGCCGCAACCCTCACTACAATTCCGCACCGCCGATCCGACTATACCTGCGGGAGCGTGTCCTGGCCGCCGAGCAGTGGGCCGCACTCGCGGCGGGGAAGGAGCGCCGCCGCGCTGGGTCCCGGAAGGCCGTCGAGACCAAGACGGTGAGACTGCTCGCCTACGTGATGAGCCACCAAAGTCCGCGCCACATCGACTTGTTGATTCTGGACGGCAAACCAGAGTGCCGTACCGCCATCTTGGTTCACTTGATTTACATTAGCATGGTGCGCCGCCAAAATAGAGACAATATCCAAGTGCTTTTCCCATGCGGTCATTGTCAGAACCGTGTCGCTCGTATCATCGGGAATCTTGACTACAGCGCCTTTAGCAATCAGAAGACTGGCAACTGCCGTATGGCCGTTCGTAGCAGCCCAGGAAAAGGCGGTGTGCTCACAGCCGCACGCGGCGTCGACATCGGCACCTTGGGCGAGGGCGGTAGATGCCTCAGCGAGGTTGCCATTTTGTGCCGCTCGAAACAGGGCTGTATCCGGGTTGAGATGGGCGGCCCCCTGTCGTTCAGGACAGGTCATGCCCATCGTCATCTACGAACTCACTGATTTTGCTTAAAAATGGAGGAAAAATGGCACGCGTCTACGACAGCTACTACACCTTTGGATCACCAGCCCTTTTCCATGCTGGGGCGCGGGTACGAATTTTTCGACGGGCCGATGGGTGCGGCGTTGTGCTGGTAAGCGAATTATCGGATAGCGCGAAGGGTGACGGTGATCTACCATCTTACGACCTGGTGCTCAGGGAGATGCACGATCTCACTGCGGAGGAATTCCTGATAAACGACTACACGTTGATCGACCACCATGCGGTTGGCGTACTTGAGCAAGACGCTCAAGCGCGTGTCGTCGGTGCCAAACCGTCCGAGCGGTTCAGAGAGATCATTTTAGACTTGTTGACGACGGCTCGGTAGAGATCGTCCGGGAGCGCGGACTCCACCGCTGGCGTGTGCGGGAACTATGCGAAGACAGGTTGGTCGATTGAGGAGCGGTCATGGTGGGACAACGGCATCCGCCCCACTTTTCCTTTCATGTTCGTGGCCTAGTCTCCGTTACTTTCCCCACGCTCTCTGTGCCAGTCGCTCCTTGGCTGAACCACAGCTTCGGAAACTAAGGAAATCAATAGTGTACACTTATCGCAAATATGACTCCGCGGTCGAGACCGAGCAGCAATGGTGGGACCGCACCCGATCTTGGAAATCGGTTTACCACGAGACAGGCCATGTCTGGTTCGCTACCCGATCCGGGTGGCCCGTAAAGTTTGTCACGGTTGACCCAAAGGTCCATAAAAACCGAAATGCGAATGGTCTCACGGAGTTGTACAGTTTTCCCGCGCCGATTCCCGCCATGCTTCTGAGCTACGTGATGGCTGGCAAAGTCTGTGAGCGGCTTGTGCTTCCTCGCTGGCTGTGGAGCCTGTCGATGATGGGAGGGTACTATTCGGACGTTGAAAAGGCCAGTGACTACCTGGAGCACGACTGTGGCGTCACCTCTTTGCGTCGGCAGAACAAGGTTCTCTGTGAGGCCGAGGCGGAGGTGCGTGCGCTCGTCACCCAACCACCGTTCCGCGATGAGATAGACCGCCTGGCGGAAGCCTTAATGGAGTTTCAGACCTTGACTGGGACTCAGGTGCGTGCCATCCTCGGTCTCGACCAGGGCGTCGCGCTGTCCCCGTCCGGGGATTGAGAGACTTCAGCCGCCCGAGCCGCGTCCCTCCATCCAATAGCCTGTCAGTCGTGCTCCGCCCCCACCTGCGCGTTCACCTAGGAACCGTCCGTGACGAGGCTGTCACGCTCGGCGTGGTCCCAGACCAGCAGGTGGTTTGCCAGGGGCGGCTGGCGCAGCACACCATCCCCATATCAATCCTGACCAGCGTTGAAAGCGTCAATGACTTGACCGCAGGACGATCACGATCAAGTTCCGCAAAAGTTCACGACTAGAGTCCGCCGAGTTCATGCCGCCGCCCCTCGTGCAGGAGCGTCTCATATACATATCGGTTGGGGCGATATTTCGGCCTGCCTCGCTCATCCCGCAAGAAGCCGTTATCCTGCCCCATCACTGCGGCCAAAGCTGACAGAACGGCGGGGCTGCGGCACATCCCCATCTTGCAGTGATGGGGCAGGCGACCATGGTAACTTCGGCATGATGCTCGTGAACGAAGTCTAGGATTTCAAGCGCCTAGTCGCTGCTGAAGAGAGTTTTCCCGTCGCGTCGGTCGAGGATGTCGTCAAACTGAAGGCGGAGAATGCCGCGGCAGTTCGGCGGCTCTGGCAACTCCACTGGCGGCTCGTCAGGGTCTTGGATGGAGATCAAGATATAGTGGGCGTTGAACTTACGCTGGCGTACCTGGCCTTGAGACATGGCGACGAACTTCCAGGAGTGTTTGGGTTGGTGGTCAGTATGCTCTTTTTTGCCGTGTGTTCTCAAAAGTTAGATGGTGTTCCTCAAGTATGACTGATGCGATCTAGCACTCCCTTTCGGCGGGAAGCGAAGCATCGGCGCAATTCCCTCCTGGTGCGGAGGGCACTCAAACATTAACTCTGCGCTCTTCAGGCGTGCCTCTACCTCCGGGCGCTGCATCCCTGGTGAAAGAAGCTGCTCGCCCGCTCCATCCCCCGCGAGCCTAAACACGCCGCGGTGGGCGTACCACCAGAGGCTGTGACACCGGGCAGGGCGTGACCTTGAAAAGAAGAGTTTAGTGCTGCCGTAAACGTATATGCTCGGCCTCGGGTAACGGCGGGAGGTGCCGCCGACATCATCGGGCGTGCCGAGCAGGTCGCGCACTTCGTCTGCCGTCATGCCGAGGTGCAGGTTGCCGATGGCACCGGTCTTCAGGAACTGCTCGATTGAGACTTCCATAGGGAATGCCTTGCTCCAAATCACGACACTAGGAGAAATTGGTGCCAGTAGTTTCGCAGTGCACGCTCGATGCTTTTGACATCGCCTGGATCAATCTTAGCTAAGACGGGGAGAGCATCCAAAAAAGCGGTGATGGCTGAACGCTGCTCCCCATCCAGAAGTGAGTACAAGCCCACATGATAGTTCCAGCGTTCTAAGTTTGCCTCCTTACGGCTGGGATAAAGGGCACTTAAAGTACAAATGAAACGCATGGAAGAATAGTTGTCATCGGCCAGAATACTCAGCATGAACGCAGGGATATAGTAGCGAAGACCCTCGGCATCCATATGCGCCAAGTAGGGATAACGATCCAATGTCCGCAGCGAGAGGCTCGAACAGTCGTCTTTAGTCTCCACGTCCGGGAAACTGACTAAGTCTTGGTCTAACCCGCTCTTCCCCCAGTTATCTGCCGTTTCTGCATCACGGAGACTACAGCCTTTGCCAAGGTGAACCCCGCGAAATGCGTCTTTGATCAGAGTTTCGAGTTCCGCTTTATTCATCGATAGTAACTACTTTTATCCCATATCGCTTTGGAATGTCCCGCAGGAAACGAGCCGCCAAAGTCCGGGGCATCGGCGCAAACTCCCCAGCGAACCGGTATTCGCTGAGGCGATGATTGAGCCAGGCCCAGGTGCGCTCCTCCGACAGCCCAGTGGAGGATTTCACAAGCTGACGGAAACACTGCTCAAACCCCGCGTCAGTTTCGGACTCGGCCAAAGCCACCTGCAAAACGCCTGTCAGAATACGCGCATTCCGTTGGTTTTCGTGTTCACCCTGTGGGAAGTCAAACAGCCAGGGGAACCATTGCTTGAGTAGGTTCATGAAAACATTTTCCAAGGCACCGCGCCATCGGGGTCCGGGCGCGGTTCAGTAACACTACCACTCCGGTGTCCATACATCTCGGTACCCCATCCGATGTAGCCGAAGCCCGTGAGCACCCGCAGGGTACGACCAGTTGCTGTATCAATGAGGCCGATGTCATTGTCGTAGTCACCGTGCACGACAGCGAACAGGCTTCCGTCCACCGATAGAGCAACGATATGGTCGTAGCTGAAGAACGGAGTCAGCTTTAAGGCGTTGACGATGTCACAAAAACGTATATAGTTACTGACGAAATAATACGTTTTTCAGGTACAATATCCCCGTGCCTCACCTCAAAGATGACCTGGTACTGGATGCGCTCCGCAAGCGGCGCGTCATGCGCTCACGCGACCTAGTCGCCCTGGGCGTTTCCAATGCCTACCTCAAGGAGATGGCCGACAAAGGGCAACTGTGGCGGGTGGGTCGCGGCCTTTACGCGCCGCCGAACTACGACTACAGCCACAACCCAAGCCTCACCGAGTTGGCCGCTCATGCGCCTCACGCAACCATTTGCCTGCTCAGCGCACTCCTGTTCCACAATCTTACCACGGCCCTGCCCAATGAAACCTGGGCAGCGATCCCCACGGGTTCCCGCGCCCCGCACATCGGTGGGTTGGGCCTTCAGGTTGTCCGCGTGTCATCTTCCACATTCGACGAAGGAGTGGAGACTCACACCCTGGACGGCGTGGACGTGAGGATTTATTCAGTGGTCAGGACCGTCTCGATGTGCTTCAAGTATCGAAATCTCGTTGGGATGGAGTTCACCATTGATGCCCTGCGAGAGGGGCTGCGGGAGAGGCTGTTTTCGCCCGCCCAGGTGTTGGAGATTGCGGCAGTCGACCGCGTACAGAACGTCATGCTGCCCTATGTGCAGGCGTTAGTTTGAGCGAGTTAGGATAGAAAAGGGAGCAGCCTCCGCCGTGAAACGTGTTGGCATAGCTTCTCCAAATCCCCGCGAACCGTTTGGCTCGTCCTGGGGTGAGACCTCACCCCAAGACGATCTCTTGCAAGCGCCAAACAGTCAAAACACCGTCCAGCCCACCTGTCACTAACCATTTCCCATCCGGGGAAAACGCCGTGCAAAGCACCGCGTTGTGAAACTGATGCCCTGTAGTCACTTCTTCAAAATCCTCGTGCTCCAGTTCATGAGTCAGGTTCCAAGTGTTTGTGTCCCAAAGCCGTGCGACGTTATCCGCGCCACCGGAAGCAAGCATCGCCCCATTCGGGGAATATGAGAGGCCCCAGGTTGCCAGGTCATGTGCCAAGAACTCTATCAGCTTCCGCGTGAAGCCCACGCTCCAGATGCTGACCAATCCGCCTCGGGTGGAGACGGCAGCGTGTTTTCCGTCCGGGTGGAAAGCCAAGGCGTAAAGGTAAGGGACGCCGATGCCGAGCCTGCGTCTGATGCGCCAATTTGTGGTCTCTCGGAGTTCAATCGGGTGTGCAGGATCGTCCCGATCTTCGTCGGGCTGCGAGATTGCGAGCCTCTTCCCATTTGGGGTGAACAATAGGTCCCAGACGCCGCTCGTGCCGTAGAGCGTCCTTTTGACTTGCCATGTTGTCGTCTCAAACACCGAAGCGTTTTTGTGGAGGCCGCCGCTCACCAGCACCGTGCCGTCAGGAGAGAAGGCAACGTGGCCGCGTCGATGTCCGGGAAGCACGCGCTCTTCCTGCCAAGTCTGGGTGTTCCAGAGCCGAACGGCGCAGTCATAACCGCCCGTCGCGAGGGTTTGGCCGTCCGGGGAGAATGAGGCTGAAGTGACACCATCTGCGTGAGCCAGAAAAGAAGTGATTTGTCTCGGCGCTTCGCTTTTCATGTAGCCTTCGGGTCATTCGTCGTTTTCGGCATCTTTATTCTCTTCGTCCTCCTCCGATTCGTCTTCCTCGTCAAGTGTGCTGTAGTCCCAACTGATGTCGAAGGCTTTCTCGACAGCCAGGAAGTCCTCTCGGGTCCGTCCGCCGCCGTAAACTTCTGGCCCCGGATCATTGCCGACGATGAACAGCACCTGTCCGTCCCGGAGCCGCACCGGGTTTTTGTGCTTCCCACCGCTCCAGTTGACAGTTTCCCAGCCTGTCGCCTCCGCAATCGCTTCGCTGGAAGCCACGCCGATGCCGTGGTAAGGCATCCCGCCGTTGACCGCCTGCCAGAACAGCATCGAGATCAGAAATTCGCTGAGGTGGTCGTGTTCCGGTTCCCACTCCAAGGTGGAAGCGTATTCCGCCATAAAAACCTGCGGGTCGGCTTGACTCAGATCATCGACCTTGATGCCCCACAAGACGACGCCCTGGTTCTCCTCGTAGAAGACGAGAGCGTCCTGGTCTACTTCCAGGCTCTCGGGAGAGAGCAAGCGGTTGTGGACGGCGTTGATGTCCTCACGCCGTCCCGCGACCAGGTAGAACTCTCGCAGCAAGGCGGGCAGCTTCAACCCCAGGCGGGCCTCGGCTGCCGCGATCTCCGCCTCGGGCACTCCATCGCCCGCAACCAAAGGCGGCATCAGATTGGCAACGTGGCGACTGTAGTCGGTCCAGAATGCTTCACTCACTGACGTCCTCCAATCTCATTACACCTCCGTCGTCCTCAGAATACACCCACTCACCTCGCTCGTACTCATCGGCCAGCGTCGCCAGCCATTCGCCGAAACTGGCGGCCATCACCTCCCGCTCACCGCCGTCGTGCCACATGGTGATGATCTGGCCTACCGTCCCGCCCGGTGCGGGGTCCATATCGACGCAGTAATGGTTGCCACTCCCGTCGTAGGTGATCGGAATCCACCGAGGGTTCCACCAGTCGGACTTTATTCCGGGCTGAGGGTCGCTCTGGATACCGTCGAACGTGCTCGAATCAAGCAGGTCCTTCCAGACGGTCCACTCGTCCACGATCCGCGCCAACGACAGGAAGTCTTTCTTCGCAGCCACACCGCAGCCAGGTTGCGAATAGCGCGGGTAGCTCCAGCCTCTTGAAGCCTTCCCACCTGGCAGCGGCTGATGCTGGAGGCTTCCAGCATCAGCCGCTGGGTAACGGAGTCACCGCTGGCAAGGCACTCCTCAAACAAAGCTGCCGTCAACGGGCCACTTCGCAGCTTCTTGATGAGCCTCAAGCGGCTGATGACCTTGTGCAAGAAGGGTACGTCGTAGGCGGGATGAACGGATAGCCACTCAAACTGTTCGTCCGTGAGGCCGCGCCACTGGATCAGGTCAACAAGCGCCGAACCCGCCATCGCGATGTCGGCATCGATTTGAGCCAGTTCCACATACTGGGCTAATGCGTCGTCCCCGAGACTGCGATGCTCTCTCAGCACAGACCGGAAGCCGCCATAGCGGTAGTGTTCCGTGTTCTTGTCGCCTGAGGTCGCGAACTCCTCGACCTGCGCCCGCAGGAATGCCTCGCTGAGCAGGCCGTACTCCAGCCACTTCGCACTGTAGCCCAAAATGTCTAATGCGGCCTGCAGTTCGTCGTTCGTGGCCTTGGCTAAAGCCATGCTCGTACACCCTCTGGGGACAGCGACCATTCCGAAACCAGAGTATCCTGTTCATGCCTGTTGACCATAATCTCGCCCGTGCTCCACGCAGGCTGAGGCTTCCAACGCTGGTTGAGACCTGCTTTCTTGTGTGACGCCGTCTGTAGCTGGGCTACGTCCTCTGCGTCGTAGGGCAGTCCGGTAAACCACTGCGGATCGAGGTCAGCGATCACGATCAGGCCGACCGGTGATGGATCGCAAACCAAAAATGGCTGGCCGACAGGCCAGCCGCGCTCATACGCCTGGCACCAGAGGCCCTCGTTTATGCGGAGACCCCACACAAAGCGATGGGCGAGAAGCGCCGTGAATGTTAGGTGATAGAGGCGCGGGCCGATAGGACCAGAGAAGCAGTAACGCCACCCACGGCGGCTCCGCTGCTGGCTCCAGGTGAGGCCACGCGCTTCATCTTCAGCATTTAGGCGCTCGAAGTAGGCACGGTTTTCTTCAGCCCAGGTTTCGCCTAGCACCCTCCCGCCAGGGAAACTGTACATTTCCTGCACGGGACGGATGAGCGGGCCTACATCGGCGCGGAAAACGCACTGATGGGGAGAAAGATCAATCCGCACACGCCCTGGCTGACGGAACATTTTAGCTTGCCAGACGAAGCGAAAAAGACTTGAAAAAACTTGCCGATGAGCAGTTTCTGGGTCGCCAATGAACATCTGCGAACGGGTCTGGGCGTGGTGAAGTGTTTCGGCCCATTTCAGCGTCCGCTCATTGGCGCTTTCCAGTGATTCTCTTTCCAGTGCTTTCTGACTGCTTGTCTCTGTCACCGTTGTCGCTCCAAGTCGGGCCTTACGAGAACACAGGCGTCCAATGCGGCTTGCGCCTCTTTTTTGACGTCCCCGTCGCCCAAGACCACTGCTTTTCTCCACTCCTCAGACGCCTCATTCACACGGTTTAGTTCGGCCAGCAGGTTGCCGAGAAAGAAATGGACGTCGGCCTCCTCCGGTTCAAGACGGATTGCTTCGCGGTAGGTAGCCATCGCTCCGACTAGGTCTTCCTGATCCCAGAGCGCGTTGCCCAGGTTTGCGTGCGTGTTTGCCACGTCAGACGCGAGTGCGAGGGAAGTACGATATGCCGCCACTGCCTCGTCCAGCTTCCCCAGGTTCTTCAGCGAGATGCCCAAGTTGTTGTGCGCGGCGGCGAAGTCCGGGTTTAGCCGCAGCGCCTCGTTGTAGGCAGCAACAGCCTCCTCATAATGCTCCACAAGATCAAGGCTGATGCCCAGGCTGTTGTAAACATCCGCGTTCTTTGGGTCGAGGAGCAGTGCTCGCCGATAGGCCACCGACGCTGGCTCGTGCTGATTGCTGTCGGCCAGCGCATATCCCAAGTTCTCGTAGGCATAAGACTGGTCAGGCTGAAGCTGGGTTGCCGCCTTGTGATGAACAATGGCTTCCGCATAACGGCCTTGATCCCGCAAGATACGGCCCAAGCTGACATGGGCATCTGCACACTCTGGAGAAAGGCTGATAGCCGTCTCCTGAACCGCGATGGCTTCTTCTTGCTTGCCCTGGTTATTCAGCGCGACGCCGAGATTGAGATGAAGTTCGTAATCATGGGGAGCAAGGAGAACGCCCTGGCGAAGCACCGTTTCTGCTTCCTGGTAGCGGTCCAGGTCGTTCAGCGTCAGCCCCAAGTTGCAGTACGCTTCTTCAAAGTTTGGGTTCAGGCGCAGCGCCTCTTGGTAAGCAGCAATGGCCTCTTCCAGACGGCCCATCCGCCGCAGGGCGTTCCCCAGGCTGTAGCGGAAGTCAGGCTCTTCCGGGTCGAGATGAATAGCCTGATGGTAAACTTCGACGGCTTCTTCCGCTTGCCCATTTCCCTTCAGAGCGATTCCCAGGTTGTACAGAGCCGTCGTGTCTTCAGGGTCAAGACGGGCAGCTTCGCGGAAGGCGGCGATGGCCTCGGACCACTGCCTGAGGTCCAGGTAGGCATTCCCAAGGATAATGCGCGTGGGAGAGCGCTCGGGCGAACGGTCAAGCATCTGGATACAGAGGTCAATCGCTTCCGCATGGTGCCCGTCCTGATTGATAGCTCTCGCCAGGTGGAAGCCGATTTCCTCAGAGGTTGGGTCAAGGGCGAGGGCTTGCCGATACTCTCTGATGGCCGCCCCCAAATCGCCCTGCTCCTCGAAGTCAAGGCCGCGCTCGAAATGATCCTGCTGTGGAGCATGGTTACCTGTGTTTGCTATCATCGCGTTCTCTGCGCCTAATTGCGGCATAATCTTGACCTTCTACCCACTGGACTGAACCCGCGACAGCTTGCTCCACAGCGGCAGCAGCGTCACCTGGCTGACGCCCGAGAACTGGCCGTCCCCGGTTTCGATCACACGATAACCTGATCCTGAATGTCCCCGAGTCCCATCACGCGACCGGTTTCGGCATGGCTGACTTCGGCTTGTCAAGTTTATCCGCAACGGCGTCATCGGCGGCAGCCTTGGCTGCCTCTCCCTTTTCTCGGTATGCCGCTGCCCGGTTCCGGTAGAAGAGGGCCACGTCCGGGGACAATGTGATTGCCTGCGTGCAGTCGGCAATGGCCTGGTCCGCTTGGTGTTTCTGCAAATAAGCGAAGCCGCGATTGTCGTACGCCATTGCATACTTCGGGTCCAGAGTGAGAGCCTCCGTTGCATCTGCAATCGCTTTGTCGTACTGTTTCAGGTCCGCGTACACGGTGCTGCGATTAAGATAAGCAATCGCAAGTTTTGGGTTCAAGGCAATGGCGCGGTTCTGGTCCTGAAGGGCGGCGGTCTTGTTGCCTTGCTCCGACTCCTGTACGCCTCGGTTCGTGTACGCCCTGGGGTCGTTGGGTGCCAGGGCGATAGCCTGGGTGTAATCGGCGTAGGCACGATCAAAAGCACCAGCCTGATGGTAGACGACGCCTCGGCTGTAGTACAAGTCGCCGTCAGTGGGCATGAGGGCAATCGCCTGGGTGAACTCGGCAACGGCTTTGTCGTTGTCACCACTCATCCAGTCATATGTTCCGAGGTTGTGGTGCGCTTGGACCATCTTTGGGTTGAGGGCGATCACCTGCGTTAAATCCGCAACCATGTGGGCATAGTCCTTCTTCACTCCATACGCTGCGCTTCGGTTGAAGTAGGCCAGCGGCAGATGCGGGTCAGAAGCCGAGTAGCTCTCAATGGCATGGGTTCCGTCGGCAATGGCCTCATCCACTTTGCCCAGGGTATTGGCAATCGAGGTCAGGTTGAGCCAGGCATCACCGTACTTGGGGTTCAGGGTCACGGCATGGGTGTACTCTGTGGCGGCTTTGGCCGTGTCCGCTTTGGCGGCGTAGACGACGCCCCGGTTGTAGTAGTTCTCCGCGTTGCTCGGGTCGAGCGTCAAAGCCTGCGAGAAATCTGCCAGGGCTTCGTCGTTGCGGCCCAGCAGAAGGTATGCCTTGCCCCGGTCCGCATAAGGAAGAGCCTGTTTGGGGTCAATCGCAAGGGACTGGTTGAAATCCGCGACGGCGCTGGGCAGGTCGCTCTTCAGATTATTAGCACTGTCTTTGGCGAAGTGGGCAAAGCCGCGGTTGCAGTAAGCTATCGCCGCCAGCGGGTCTTTGCTGGGAACCTGCGTGATGACCTCCGTCGCATCGGCGACAGCATGATCGTAATCATGCAGGTTGTTGTAGGCCGCACCGCGATTGACGTAGGCTTCAAATTTCTTGGGATTGCAGGTGATCGCCTGCGTGTATGCGGCGATGGCCTCAGAATTATCCGCTTGCAAGCCATAGGAGATGCCCAAGTCGTAGTAGATTTCCCCCAGATCAGTTTTCGGAGTGTCGGGCGGGTACAGGGCAATAGCCTTCTTGAACTCCGCTTCCGCCTGGGCGGGATGGTTGCTCACAGCGTAAACGATCCCCAAACTATGTTCGGCCTCGGCATCCTGCGGGTTCAGGAGAACCGCGTGGCGCGTGTCGGCCAGCGCAAGGTCAGATTTGTTCTGGTGTGCGTACAGAAGGCCACGGTGACGATACCCTTCGGCGGCCTGTGGATCAAGGGCAAGCACCTGGTTGTAGTCGGCCAGCGCCTTGTCCAACTGGCCTGCAGTGGCGTCCGTGACCCCCTGAGCGATGAGCGCCTTCACCCGTGCTGCCGTCACTGGCTGCGCCGCGCCGTCGGCGACGGCAGGCACCGGAGAAGCAAGCAGAACTAGAGCAGCCCCCGCCAGCAGAAGCGCGACTGGCAGGAGCGGTGACGAAAAGCGAGCATGACAAAGAGCGAGCATGACAAAGAGCAAAACGCATGACTTCCTCCCAGAAACAGTAGGTGCTAACAAATCGCAGGCGCGGATGAAACTTGCTTGGTTGCTGCGTCCCGTTTCCATAAAACCTACGAAAAATCCTGCCTCTCATTTTGCTCTTCGCCACAACGCGGCGCTATGGCCTTCTCTCGACACTCTCCATAAGCCCAAGCGCCAGCACTTCCAAAACAGCAATTGGGTCGCAGTCATAGATGCCGCTCATCACAGCCTCATTCGCTTCCACCACCGCCCAGCCCGCGCCCTGTATCCAGCCCACGTCCAGAACCACGGCTCGCGGCACCAGAACACATGAATCGGCAAGTACAGTCTCGCAAAAGCCGAGGGCTGCCTTACCGAGTTCATCGGTGGCGGCAAAAGCGCCATGAAGCGGGTACGGCGAATACGTCCGCACCTCCCGGTCGCATACGAACATTCGGTACTCTTGTTCCCAGTCCACAGGGTCGGACACGAGAACAAACTCGTTATCCATCTCTGGGCCTGCGGTCAGGACTGCACCGGTTTCGTATACGGCAGCAGGAAAGAACTTGTCGGTGACAGGCTTGATGAATTTCGGCACGGTGAGAAGTCGTGCCTGGCCCAGCGTAGTCAAGTGGATTTGGCGGCGGACATACTCAGGCGGCAGCCGAGGCAGAAAGTCCGGGGCAGGTTCCACGACGCAGCCGCCCAGAGCGGCTGCCACCCGTCGGCAAAAGACCGGGCCGCCGTGAACGGCGGTGTTCGCGAGTGTCGCCCCGGACGGAAGCTGGTCTTCCTCACCTGGCGCAAGTCGCGTCACGAGAATATCCGACCAGAAGCAGACCTCCAGAAACAGGTCGATATTGCGTGTTTGGCGCGTGGGCAACACAAGGTTTTCGATCATGGTTGTAATCTTTTCGCATCACGGCTGCTGGAACAACGCCTTGACGGTCGGGCGCAGCAGAACAACGAAGGTGAACGCGCCCAGGATCGTGCCCAGCGGCATGACAAAGGCACAGTTTAGCCCAGCCACGATAAGAATGAAGATGTAGTTCTTGCGTGCCCTGAGACAATGCCCCGCATAGGCCGTCAGCCCGCCGAGTGTCCAGCCCAGGGCGACTGCGATGATCCCCATTGTCAGGAACATATAGCCCATGAAGGGCGGGAAGAACGGGTAGCTCGCTCCCGCAGGATACGTTGGGGAAGAAGAGTATGGCGGGGAAGAGGGATAGGGATGGGAAGGCGGCGGCGCGGGGTAGACTGGAACGGGCGGCATGAACGCGCTCGGATGGTGGATCATCATTGCCCCCATAACGATGTGCATGATGAACAGACAAGAAAAAAGTGCGGTGAGGCCGCCCATGATATAGTGGCAGAGCGTCAGCGTGTTCAGGTTGTCGGCGTCAATGCGCTCTTGGCTTTGCGCTGCGGCAAACGCTTCCGGGTTCGTTCCTGGAGTATCCATCATTGTTTCTTCCCTGCTTATTCCAGCGTGTGTCTCTTTTTGAGCGCAAAAGTCTTTGCGCTCGGTTGCCTGACCTTCCCGCAATATGTAAACCGAGCCGTTCAATCGAAGATGTGCGGCGCAAACCCGGAGAGGTTCTCCGTGATCGGCCCTGCCGACTCCCGAATGCCCATCCCACGCGGCTGGCCGCCAACCACCCAGCTTCCCAGAACGACATAGTTCCCGTCGAAGTTCGGTACGCGGCACCGCTGCTGATACACCTTTGGATACTCTCCGTACTGCCCCGCTGTCGTGATGTCTCGGGCCAGCGTGTGCAGGGTGACGTTTGCGCCTTCGCGCCCGATGATCGGCTTTGCGACATATTCGGTCATCCCGCGAGGCCCGTCGGCATAGGCCGCCACGAGGTTCGGGTGATTCGGGAACATCTCCCAAAGCACCGGAAGAAGGCCCTTGCTGGAGAGCGCGAACTTCCAGAGCGGCTCGATCCACTGCACGTCCGGGTAGATGTCCAGCGCGTACTGCCCGAACTGATCTTTAAGCAGCCACTCCCAGGGGTACAGCTTGAAGATCGAGCGCATTTCGGCATTTCCCATGTCCACGAAGATGCGCCTGGCGGTATCCCAGCCGATGTCACGCATGAAGACTTCGGCAGTTTGGACGCCTGCTTCCTCGGCGGTGTCCCGCAGGAGGCGGATCGTCATCCAGTCTTCGTCGTTGGGCGAGGTTACAAAATGGACGGTGTTTGAGCGCAGTTGATTTGACCCGCGCAGCGCACCCCACGTTTCGACCAGCCCTTCCCAGATCGAGTTGAACTGGTCGGCATTCGGAAACAAGTCCTGCATCCAGTACCACTGGGTGACGGCGGCTTCGACAATGGTGGTCGGCGTGTCGGCGTTGAACTCCAGCATCTTGGGCGGGCCGCTGCCGTCGTAGGCCAGATCGAAGCGCCCATACAGCGTCGGCTCCTGCTGCTGCCACGACCAGCGCAGCTTCTCGTGAGCCGCCTGCGGGATACCTAGCTCGCTCAGGCGATTGTTGTCGATGACGTACCCGACGGCCTGAAGGCAAAGCGAGTACAGTTCCGCCGTGGCTTCTTCGAGTTCGTCGATCTCGGCAGCCGTGAAGTGGTAGTACGCGGCTTCGTTCCAGTAAGGCGTGCCGTCATCGTTTGAGTGGTAGACCAGGCCCTGACTTTCAACGATGCTTTGCCAATCAGGGCGCGGCGCAATGGTGACCCTCTTCATTCGCCGCCCCCGCCATGGCCGCCGCCGTCGCCCCCTTCTCCCCCGCCATGGCCCTCGCCCTCCCCGCCAAAGCCGCCCCGAACCACCGTGCCTAATGGGGAAGAAATATCGCCTTCACTGGGAGCCGACGTGGAATAGCCTGTTGCTTTGGAGCCGACCGAACTGCCGCCTCCCCCGCCGTAGACCCAGCGTCCTCCCCCGCCGCCTGAATAACCGCCGCCTGAGCCGCTGACATAAGTTCCCGTCGTCCCGCAGGCAGAGTCGGGCAGGACATTGCCGTTCTGGTCCACGCATCGGGCCGTGGTCGTTGTGTGGGAGCAGCCTGCCAGCGCCACCGCCGAGACTGCGGCGGCGAGCAGAGTGGTCATCACCTTCCGCGAACGGCGCGGCGTTCTTTGTTCCCCAGCATTTTTCTTTCTCTCATCTGGCATTTGACTTGAACGTTCCCTTCCATGACTGTGAACCCACAGCCCGAAAAAAGTTGCGGCTAGAGACGAAAAAGTTCTTTCGCATTGTCTGAAAAAACCGCCTGCCGTTGTTCCTCTGGGATTATCAACTCAATAAAGCGGCGGTAGCTCTTCATCGGCGAGAGCGGCCAATCCGACCCATACAGGAACCGGTCCGGGCGCTCCGAATAATCCATCGCGTCTCTGACGTTCTGCGCCACTTTCGCCAGCGTCCCCCGCTGGGACATTTCCTCAAAGTAAGCCGCATCCCCCACCAGCAGCCCGGATAGGTCCGCCCAGACATTGGCGTTCTTGTAAACCACCTCAGCAGCGTCAATGAGCCAGGGGTTGCCGCAGTGCGCCATTACGAACCGCACATCAGGATGATCCACGGCGGCTTCATCTACCAGCAAAGGATGAGCGTACTTTACTTTAGCGCGGGTGGAGTAAGTATCGCCTGTATGAAAGATGAACGGCACCCCGTACCGGGCGGCCAATTCATAGTAAGGCGTATAGCTCGGGCTGTCCGGGCCGTAGTAAAGGTAGCCCGAATAACCTTTCAGGGCTTTGACTTTGCCCGCTTTGAGTTCGTCCTCCACCCGCCGCAGGTGATCGGTATCCGTCCGGGCGGGATCAGCCACGCCGACGGCGTAGACCCCTGACACGTGGCGGGCGATTTGCAGCGTCGAGTTCACTCCCAGCGGATCATCGGCGGACACGGCAGTCGTTCCCATCGCCAGCACCTGCTCAATGCCTGCGTCTTCCATCTCGCGGCGCAGCCAGACGGCTGTCTCCTCGGCAGGATTTGCAAGCCTGGACTGGTTCGCCTTCGCGCCCGGAAGCTGGGAATTGACGACGTGGATGTGCATATCGATCATAGCTCGTATCGCTCCCCCTACACAAAACAGTCCTGCTTCTATTTGCTCGTCATGTCCAGAAACTCGCTGAAGTCGGCCATTTCCCCTTGTCCGTTGGGGTTGATGCCTGCGGCCACCAAGCGTTTTGCGATCTGTACGGCAAAGCACTGACCACTCGAATGCTTGACGCCGTAAAGTGAAAGCAGGTGACTCGGCTCCACGACGCGCACGCCTGATGCCGTCGCAACGAAAGGAACATTGCCTGTGAAGAGGTCCAGGATCACTTTAACGGGTTTTGTGCCTCCGACGGTCTTCACATATCGGTGGAAGTCGTCGCTTTGGCCGTCAAAGCGAGTCCAGACACGCTCATAGCCCCGCCCGAGTAGAAGCGTCATCAGCGCCGAGACGTTTTCCGGGGCAACGAACAGGTCAGCATCTTTGTGATCGTGCCCGTGCTTGAGTTCCACGTGCGGCGGCGTCATGTAGTGCCATCCCCATCCACCTGAGACCACGACACAATCTTTTATTGCTTCAATCTCCTGCCCGATGACGGCGAGATGCTCAGGGTCCCAGGTTTCCCCGTATCGCTTGGGGTTGTGCGGTGCGCCCATTTACGTGTCCCCTCCATTTGCCAGTTCATTGAGTTCTAAAACGCGGTGGTAGTTGTGCCTGCCTGCCGCAAAGTTCGGACGGACGAACTTCGCCATGGACCGCCGAAACGCCCCGTAGGAAAAGCGCCGAGCCAGCCTGACGACGTACCCTTCCATGTCGCTGCCCTCGAATTGCGGCTGGTACAGGGCGCGGATCAGCTTCTCGTCCCAAACTCCCCGGTAGAGCACTGGCACTAGCATCAGGCCCAGCATCTCCGCCCACTCGATTGTTTCGTCCCAGGACAAGCATTCGTTGCGCTCGTCCCACACCGAGAACAGCAGGAAGTACGACGGCAGGCTTTGGTAAAGGATCAAGTGCTTCGCGTACAAGTTCTCCCCGCACAGACGCCAGCCCGCAGGAATGTCATGCCTGATCTGGGCATGAAGCGCCTTCACCATCCCGCTGTCCTGCCCCGCAAGCGGCTTGACCGAGCGCCCGTGGATGTAGTCCGGGTACATCGTCACGTTCGCGCCGTCCATCTTGACGGTGACCACGACTTCCTGACCCTCAAACTGAGACGTATTCTCCAGTATCCGGTCATCTTTGGTCATGTTGGACCACGGCAGATGGTAGGTACGCTGATACCGGGTGTACGGCAGAAACTCCCCCAGTACGCTGCCCTGTGCGAGAATCTTCTGGACGCTTTCGTCGTAAAACAATTCCCCGCGCAGCCGCGTGCCGTTTGGCTCGATCTGGTTCCCCCACTTATCATACCGCACATCGTCATACAGGTGGAGAGGCAGCATGATGCGCGTGATGCCTGCGGCTTCCCTGACTTGCTCGCAGGAAAGAATAGTTTCTTCTGCCTCAATGTGGTGCTCCTGGCAGAGAGTGGCACTATTCGCGAGAAAGTAGCCGCCGAGTTCCGCAGGATCGGAAAAGAGCCGCCTTTCCAGGATGTGGTGGGCGTCTTGTCCTGCAGCGCGGCAGATCATGCATTGATGACCGTCGCGGGCAAACACACCTTCCCGGAACTCTGTTCTTGTCAGCAGTTTTTCCATTGCTCACTTCAATTGGCGGCGTGTGCCCGAAACGAAATCTTTCAGCCAGGTAGCATCGGCTAGTTTCTCAGGCGGCACAACAAACGCGGCCTTCGCGCCTGGATAGGGCGATGCTTTTTCCAGTTCGGAGGTGAACTGTTCGCCGAACTTCGTCACCTTGATGAACAGCCTGCCTTCATTGATTTGCCCAATCACCTTTTCGTCCACATAAACGACGTACTCCCCGAACATCGGCCTCATGCGGGCATCGGCTACCGCCAAAAGCTGGGCGAGGATACTTTCCGCCGTTGCCTTATCAGTTGCCATGAGGTTCCCTCTCCCACCAGGTCAATCCAATCTGGTGCTCCGTCGGCTTGAACCCTACTGCCTCGTATATCTTGGCCGCATGGTAGTCATCATCCGCCACCATCACCAGTGTCTTCGCCCCCATGCCCTCGAAGGCATATCGGGCGGCCTCATACACCAGCGTTCCGCAGATACCGAGCCGCCGAAAGTCCGGGTGCGTCCCCACCGACTGGAACCTGCCGACGCCGTTCTCGACAAACACGCCCAGGTCGCCCACGATGCGGTTTTCCACAATACCATCTTTCACAAACGCCCCGAACCATTCTCCCAGACCTGCCTCAGTCATCGCTTGCCAGCGCGCCATCTGACGCCGCTTAAAAGTCCGGTAGCCCTCAGCAGCGTCTTCAGGCTCGCAGCAGGCCACCTGCACCTCCAGCGCACCTTCCCACTCCCGATCCTTCGTAACACGCCGCACTTCGATTTGTTCGTTGAACTTAGGCGGCTTGCTCACCTCCCTTGTGGTCAGCACAACCGAGGAGTTGGAGCGGAAGCCTGTATCCAGAAATGGCTGGATCACCCCTGTCTCGCCTGCCGTGGTGTCCCAGCCGAAAGCCATGTGCTTGGTCGCAGGAGGCACGCCGATTTCTTCGCCGAACAGCCGCCGCCACCGATGGAGGTCGCCTGCGGCTGGGGGCTGGTCGAAGAGCAAGAAGTTCCCCCAGTAGAACGTCGGATTGGAGCGGGTACGGATGACGGTGTAGTCGCCCCGGTCAACGACTTCGCCGTCGAAGCGCGGGAAGATAAGGTCGGTGCGGTAGCCTAAAGAGCGGATTTTCATCGGTTATACCCCTGCCAGTCGTGCCTGGATGTGCCTCATAATTTCCTCCAGCGGCATCGTCGTATGACCTGGGATCGCCACCGGACTGCCGACGAGACCCACATTGGCCGCCATGATCTTGCGCTTGAGCAGCGGCTGGCGGGCGAGGATTGCCTGTGTATCGTGGGGGATAATCACCAAAAACCGGTTCGCGCCCATGCTGCTCATACCGACGGCAGCGATCTCCTCCCAGGCGATGAAGCCTGCCCCTGTCGCGGAGGCATTGTCCGTGATGCCTCTTTGGTCGAAAACCAGGGAAGGGCGCGGCCTGAGGAGACGGACCAGCGCGAAGAGGGCGCAGTAGCCGAAAAAGAGCACGTCAACGACGGCCACCACCTGGTTAAAGATGTCTCCGGTGCTCCAAAGCAAAGGCGCACACAGAACAAAGAGCAGCCCGCCGAGGGCGATGAGGCTCATCTTCCAGCGGCTGGGGTAAAGGACGATGTCGGGATATGTGGCAGGTTCTTTCCGGGGGGCGGGAGGCCAAGTTCCGTTGTTGTTCATGGATCGCACTTTCGTGGGTCACACTTTAGCGCGTCGGTAGATGAGGACCAAGCCATTGACGCCTTGATGATCATTGAGCGTGTTGACCTGCCAAAGTTCCCAGCCCGAGGTGAGCCGAGAAGCGGCCTCGTCCCCGTTTGACACTTCCTGGAGACGATCTCCGACACCGGTTTTGTCTTACCGTCTCGCAGAGGCAAAGGGTCTAGGGAATACCCCCGCAGCTTGCTGCGGCGAAGTTTATTGCCTGCTGCGGCAGAATCCGGGAAGGCATACTATGGCCCACGGTAGTAAGGAATGAGCGGCGGAAAGTTGCTGTCGTCCGGATTCATCCGTCGTGTAATAATATCCACTTCTTTCGGCACCGTCGCGGAATACTCATTGTCAACAATTATAACTTGTGTGCCCTTTAGCTCTTCCCCCAGCAGTTCATAGAGATACTGATAAAATTTGTTGAAGTTTTCTTCATTGACTTCAGGACTTACGTTTTTCATCGGGCTGTCAATGATCAAAAACTCTGGTAAGGGAAGTTTCTGCTGTACAGCCACCTTGTGCATTGCAAGGGCGAAACAGACCTTCATCAAAGTTTTCTTACCTCCGCTTCCGACGTCGTTGTAATCATATCCTAATTGGATGTCGCCGCCAGGCAAAATTGACGGCTTCCAACTCTTTTTGTTGATGATTACCTGATCATCTTCACTGATACCAGGCACAGCAACCGAGAGAAGGGCCGCTATAAAAGACTGTTCAAGCATTCCCACCTGCACATCGGCAGTCGTGAGCTTTGACCGTTCTCTCTCGATATGTTCTCGAAGCCTGTCAACTTCTTTGTCTAATGCCCTCCCACTAGCATCCAGACTCTCTGCAGCTTCGGGTAGTGCGAGAAGACTTTCGAGGTTGCGTAGGCGTTCATGATAAGTCGCAGCACGGCGCTCCACTTCACGGAAGCGAGAAAGATAAGCTGAGTCATAAGCAGTAAGTTCTGTGTTTAACTGCGTATCCATCCGCGATTTTTGCAGTTGCTTCTGTGTCAAAGCGCGTTCTTGGCGACTTCGGACACTTTTCAATCGCGTAAGGGAATCTTGCAGTTCCTCAATACGGGCCATCAGGTCGTTTGCGACAGCTTCGCTATGTTGAGCTTGGTTTTCGAATGGCGGTTGGGGCGGCTGGACGCAGAGCGTACACAAGGTTTTGTCCACGACACGGGCAGTAACATCCGTGCCACAAGCAGGACACGACTCAAAGGCAACTCCCGTAAGGATGATTGTCGCCGAGTCCGCTCGGGCCAATTTGAACTTAGTCGAAAGCAATTCCGCTTAAAGCAATTCCGCTTTGAGAGCTTCTTGATCTGAAATTTTGACGCCAACGTCTGAGATAGCTTGCTCCTGTAGGTTTACCTGGTGCGAGATGGCACGCAGTTCTTGTCGCAACTGATCCGTTAGATGTTCACTTGGTGCTGGGTCATCACGCAGTCGCCGTGTCTCTTCGTCAGTGGCGAGCAAGTCGTTGCGTGTTCTTTCCATCTCCATTCGAACTTCATCCACAGTGCCAAGTTCATGAGATGTAAGGAACTCCTTTATCTGCCGCGCAGCAACAATCTTACCTAAGCGATCTTCCAGAGTTTCTTGTAATGCAACCTCTAGGTCGTTGAGCATCTCACTGTAGTAACCTGTCACGAAGCGGAGAACGCTTTGACTTTTTCCTTGTTTGATGCTCTCTTCTAAATGGAAGAAGGTTGAATCCATCTCGTCTTGAGGCAAGTAACAGTACCATAGAAGGTCACGGAAGCTGAGACGTATAAATTGCGACGAAACATCACGTTTGTTCCGTCGCACTTTAGGCGGCTCAACGTCCAGAAGCATAAAGATAAGATCGCTTAGATTGAAGATGCGATCTTCCCACACTGGGTTGTCTCCCGCTTGGAGAGGAGCCGTGATTGCATATCCGCTTCCACGCTCGTCGCGCCAGGAAACCTGCACAGTCGACGTGTTATCAAGGCTACGCCTCAGGATCACCTCGTTTGTACCGAAAAGTGCTGTTACCTCTGCTGAGATCATCTCTTGTCTGAGTGCTGGCGTTCTTTCCAGATCGCCACCCATGCAGAAGTCTAACAGCCGCACGATTGTGGATTTCCCTGAAGCCACCTGTCCGTGAAAAAAACTCACCTGCGGGGAAAAAGAAATAACTTCCTTTGATCTCTTGCAAGTCAATGTTAAGGTCAGAAACTGAACTTTCATCACCCAATCTCCTCACCCAAGCGCAAATCCACAACCTCAGGGAAGGTCTCATAAATAAACTTCATTAGGTTCGTACCCTTCAGATCAAAGTGACGGCGCAGGACTGCGGAGCGCCGCACAGTATCTTCAAACGACTCACTTTCAGCCAGACGATCTCCTATCTGTTTCCCTGTTTCAGTCAGGCCGATACGAACGGCACGCCCATCCATCGTCACCTTCACCAGCCCCCGTGCTGCCAGATTATTGATAAAGCGGCGGTAGCGGTGATCCCATGGTCCGTAGCGATAACGGACCATCTTGGACTCAATGCTACTACGCTCGTGTTCTGCAATGTGAACATCTTTCGTTGTTTTTTGCTTGGCTTGTAATGCTCGCTCCAGGTAAACAGGATAACGTAGTAGAAAATCAAGTTTGGCGAGCTTGGTTAAGCCGTCGATAGTACCTTCACCGTCCACACCGACAAACGCGTGAATTAGCAGCATCAAGCGGGCTTCGTGGAGACTATCGTTCTCCTCAAGTTCCGCTAAGGCGGAAAACAAGTTCATAATTGTTCCTCACCCATGTCAAACTTTGCGCTCCACCATAACCCACCATCGTCTGTTAGTATCCCTACCATTCCAAGAAACTGCTCATAACGACATCCGAGAAGAGTCGGCTTTTCTTCCTCATATCGTCGGCGGAGCCGCTGGCGTATTTCCTGCAACATCACTTCTCCGAAGATGTTCTCACTTTTGTGGGAGTCATAAACTTCAAGGCACTCGTTCTTGACTATCAGTTCAATGTGCTTGTACATCTCCACTGTTCGTTGCCGCCCATACTTCGCCAACCATTCTACAAACATCGTTTGGGAGGAATGGGCAAGGTCGGTCATATGATCGACGTTCTCGACACTGAGGCGACCTGCTGTCATTTTCCGCTGGAGTTTACTCCACGTCCGATCCATCATCACAAGTGCCGCTGTGGTACGCGGGCTTAGAATGGGTGTTGCTTTGGACTTTGCGAGAAGCGCCATCAAAGTGTTTTTGTCAATCTTCTTGCCTTCGATAACAACCTGAGCCTTAGTTTCCTCGGGGAACTTCAAGATAGCGCAGTAGTTCTTGAGTTTAGCCTCACACCCGTGGGAAGACGCTTGAAAAATGTGGGACACTATCTGTTTAGCTGTTTCAGCCAGCAATACATAATCGCTTTGTCTCAAGTCTCCGACTTCGGCCAGATGAGACATTAGCCGTGTCGTCACATCTTTGAGGTGCGGCATATCCTTTTCCAGCTTAATACGACTTAATGCTTTCAAGGTGATTTCATCCTGCCCTGTGTCTGGGTTCAGCTTTTTCAGATACTTGGTAAGGATAATGGGGCGGGGCAACAACGGGTCAGAAACCGCGATAGCTGCAAGTTCAATTAAGTTTTCGAGATTGCTGCCATGTTTGTCTTCTTTCCAGAAACCGCAACTCGCCGCTAATCCATAGGTGAGGAATTTGTTTGAATACTCGCGTTCGAGTTCCACGAATCTTCGAATCGACTTGACTATAGCTTCGTCTGTTGACTTGAACGGCTCACGGCCTGCTTCCTTAGTTTTGATCTGTACGCCGCAGTAACAGCCATCAAGCCGCTTGAGAAGGACATCTTCATGGTGTTCGCAATAAAGATATTCGTGCTCCGAGGATTCGTCCAAGAGACTCAGCCATAAAATCGCAGTGTAAGAAATTTGGTAGCGATAGCGTTCAAGGGTATCATCGCCTAGATCACCATGCGCGAGGTAGTTTTCGGGGGAGCGATCTGGCATAGCTTTACCGAGTAATCCGATGGTTTCGATCTGAGGCGACGTTCATTTTGACATTCGAACAGTTCCTCAAATATGTTCTATTTTCCTCCACTCATTCTTCATTAAGAAACATTTAGGAGTTACGCAGTTGGGGAGTAAAACGGCGTGAGTGCGTCGGCGAAACTACTCTCAATTTGACTTCAACTGCGTAACTCTTAACACTATAGCTCCGAGGGGCTTTGTTGCATGAATCGTTATTAGTAGTTGCAGATACGGTTGGAGCGGTAGATGCGTGTTTATTAGTTGGGTAGATATACCTCATGGCAGGTCGGCTTTCATAATGGTTCCATAGATTGGGACAGCAAATTGGGCAAAATTCAGGTGGATACCACCGCCCATAAGAAAACATCACAGCGCCGCTTTCAAAGCCCAGATCGTCCTGGAAGCCCTTAACGAAATCAGGACCGTCGCCCAAACTGCTTCCGACCACCAGCTTCACCAAAAAACTTTACAACTCAATATGTGGTACTATATGGGTTATAAAGAGGAAATCTATAACTCATGACCTGGAACTGGCAACAGCAAGACTGGCCTGACTTTCGGTGGGATGCTTCCCCCCTGAAGCAGGCGGAAAAGCAATACCTAGTGGGCGGCGGGATGCTGCTGGGAGCGACGGAACACCTTGAGGCTGAGGAGCGCAGCCAGCTTACCGTTGAACTTCTAAGCAGCGAAGCCCTCAGCACCTCCGAAATCGAGGGAGAAGTTCTGGACCGGGCCAGCGTCCAGTCTTCGATCAGGAAAAATCTCGGTCTGCTGGCTGATGACCAAAGCGCCTCTCTCGCCGCGCAGGGGGTGGCGGAGATGACGGTGGATGCGCTCCTGACTTTCGACAAACCGCTCACGCAGGAAAGTCTTTGCTTCTGGCAGTTCCAGGTAGTGCGGGGGCGCAGTGACCTTGAGGACATCGGGCGATTTCGCACCCATGCCGAGCCGATGCAGATCGTGTCCGGGCGACTCGACAAGCCCAAAGTCTACTTTGAAGCACCGCCCTCCGCACGGGTGCCTGCGGAAATGAGCCGCTTTATCGACTGGTTCAACGAGGCCAGGACATCTGTGCCTGCGCTGACACGGGCAGGGATTGCCCACTTGTACTTTGAGAGCATTCATCCCTTCGAGGACGGCAATGGCCGCGTGGGGAGAGCGGTCGCGGAGAAGGCGCTTTCGCAGGGCGTCGGGCAGCCGACGTTTGTTTCGCTGTCCTCAACGCTTCTCGCCCACCGCAAGAGCTACTACGAGGCACTGGCGTCGTCCAGCCAGTCGAACGAAATTACGGATTGGCTGCTTTGGTTTGCGGGAATGGTTCTCGAAGCCCAACGCCGAACCCTAGCGGAAGTTCTCTTTACCCTAGAGAAGGCGCGGATGCTGGATCGCCTGCGCGGGAGGCTCAACGGGCGGCAGGAGAAGGCTTTGCTGCGTATGTTCCGTGAGGGTTCGGGCGGGTTTATCGGCGGCCTGAGCGCCAGCAAGTATACAGCCATCACGGGGGCACCCCATGCGACGGCAACCCGTGACCTTGCCGATTTGGTGGAGAAAGAGGCGCTGCGGAAGGAGGGCGAACTCAAGTACACGCGCTACCACTTGTCCGTTCCACAGAGGCAAAGGCCCAGGGTGACGGTAAACAAGCAGGGTGAGGTTATAGAAGAGTGACTTCTCCCTCTAACTAAAGCGGACATCATGCGGTCAGCAAAACGTCGTCACCTCTTCCGCCAGCAAATTCGTACCTTCGCCGCGCTTCTCGGCCCTGCCAGTCACCACAACCAGCCCGCCGCCAAAGATTACAGGGCCGATTTTCGCGTACACCTCAGGCACTACAGTGACGTGGCAGAGCGAAGTTTCGTCCTCCTCTTCGTAGTCCCGCACTTCCTGCTCCAGTCCCTTCGGCAGCGTGAGCCGCACCAGCGGCCACATGACCCCAATCAGCAAAAACGCGCCGACGCCTTCCGCCAGTACAAACCGCAAGCCCGTCAGCAGCCACAGCACGATGCCCAGTTCAAAGACAAGGTTCGTGGACGCGAACATGAACGCCAGCATCGGCACGAGGCTCCCGCCTTTCTCGAACGCGGTCCGGGTAGCGGCGACGGCGGGGCAGCCGCCAAACACGCGGGGCCTAATGTCGCCTTCCTGATGCTGGCTGGCATTGCGGCTGGAGGACTGATCTTCTTCTGTGTGCTGATGCCCGAAACGAGAGACAAGGGTAAAGAGCAAGACAAGGGCAGAGAAGCAGATGCGGGATCAAGTCAATCTACCCCAAAGCCAGGAGGAAGCGAATGCACATAGCTCTGACCCTCATAGTTTTTCTTTTCACACTTGTCCTCATGCTGACCCGTCCACGCGGGATGCACGAAGCCTGGGCCACGACCATCGGGGGTGGCCTGATGCTGATTTTGCACCTGGAGACGCCAGAGCAGGCATGGCGCACGACTGTCAATGGCGGGAACGTGCTTGCGTTCCTGCTGGCGTTGATGCTGCTGTCGGCGCTGCTGGACAAGTCCGGGTTCTTCGAGTGGGCTGCTATCCTCGCTGCCCGTGCCGCCAAAGGAAGTGGGGTGAGCCTTTACCGCAACGTGTTCCTGCTGGGGGCGGTCATCACGGCGCTACTCTCGCTGGATACGACGGCGATTATCCTCACGCCCGTCGTGCTGGCATTCGTTCAGCGCCTCAAACTATGCTCCCTGCCGTTCTTGCTTGCCTGCGCGTTCGTCGCCAACACCGGTTCACTGCTTCTGCCTGTCTCGAACCTGACTAATCTGCTGTTCCAAAGCGCGTTTGGGCTGAGTTTCGGTGCATTCGCTCTTCGCATGGCCCTGCCGCAGATTGGGGCCGTGCTTGTCAATTACCTGGTTTTCCGTCGGCTTTTCCGCAAGGACTTGCCGCAAAGTTTCAATCAAGACGAGCTACCGGACCCGATGAGCGTGATCCCGGACCAGCCGTACTTCCGAGGTGCCATTGCGGTACTCACCTGCGTGCTGATAGGCTACTTCGTCGG